>OGYE01002945.1_pt1 | contig 10061 bp, 10 predicted proteins | sample 1576471 | NCBI WGS metagenome assembly OGYE01 (sample SAMEA3541532, study PRJEB24748) | human gut metagenome | biome: human gut; feature: human-associated habitat; material: faeces | place: China | collected 2012 | reverse complement strand
ACCAGAACACTCTTCCATGACATGGAATGGTGATGCCTTTCCTTTTCCATCCTGGGAAGCTGATCAGGATTTAAACTCTGCTATGCAAAATTCCGTTAACTGGTATTTCCAGGCAATTGATTCGCAGCTCGGAATTAACAGAGTCCAGGAATTTTTGAATAAAATAGAATATGGAAACCAAACAACCAGTTCAAATCTGGATTTATACTGGTCCGATTTTTCATTAAAAATCTCGCCTTTAGAGCAAGTAACATTATTAAAAAAATTTAACACAAATGAATTCCATCTAAATTCCCAAAATGTATTTTCTGTTAAAAATGCTATAAAAATTGCCAGTACACCTAATGGTAATTTCTACGGAAAAACTGGAACCGGTCGTGTCAACGGACAGGATATCAACGGCTGGTTTATCGGATATGTAGAAACTTCCGATAACAGCTATTATTTTGCAACCAATATCCAAAGTGATTCTAATGCAACTGGCAAAAAAGCATTTGAAATCACTTCTGATATCTTAAAAAAATTACATATATGGAATTAACAAATATGAAAGGGCTGATAGTTGTTATCAGTTCTTTCTTTTTATTCTATATTGATATTTGGGAACTTCTTTCGTACCATTATTCAGAATTTTATTCCCCATATATTTAAAACTCTTATCATCGTTGAACTTAACAGTCAGCTCACTTGTAATAACGGTATCATTACATATAAATGTATCACATACAGCATCAACAACCAACACACTGTTTCCCTCTCCGCTATCTCTTATTTCAACGACCTCCGGTAAAGATGTTCCAAAATAAGTAGGGCTATAATTTAAACAGCCTAATCGTTCCCAGTCATAAGTTTGATGTTCCGAATCAAATACTGCCCATTTTTTAATTTGATCTGCTGTTATCGGCAAAAACTCCATTATCAGATTTTCAAACTCTTCTGCCGGAATTCCACTTGAGTTACCTGAAAACTCATATCTCTCCCCGTATTTCATTCGATATAAATATTCATATAAACCATTATAATCTAACCCTTCCATATCAGATCTATCCCAATCAGAACATAAAAGATTATTCCCCTGATATCCAAGCAAATACACACACCTCTTTGAAACTTCCCTGCATTCATCACTTAAAGGTTTAATTCTTATCATAGAACTGCCATCAACCGCTTCTGATACTTCCGGATACTTTGGAACGCATAGCGTATAACCAAACCAGCCTTTTTCTGTATATTTCCATTCTTCTATCCTTGTATACGAAACATATACAATAGATGGATTGTCGTTCATACCCCAAACAGCTTTCACAGCCAGCAAATACATATCTGTCCCATCATAATTGAATTTGAGTCTTTCTATCCCACCATCCCTGTTAATCCTATATAAGACGATATCTCCTGTCAGATCCTGTTCTGCCCTGAAAAGAAATTCTTCCATTTTAGAATAATTAGCCATATTTGAATACGGCGCTGATGTAATAACAGGGACATTTTTTTCCTTTAATACTTCCTGCATTTCTTCCATTACTGTCTCAGAAACTACTATATTCGATGAAGTCCCTTTATCCGCCTTTTGATAAATGACTTTCATCTGATTCATAACATTCTTACAATCTTCAATAGCTTCTTCTTTCACGACTTCATCTACTGGCAAATCATATCCTCTTTCTTGTACAGCATAATTCGCAGTTTCCTGTGAAATATATTCTAAATCAGCCCCTTTACATTTTGTATTTCCTATGAAAAAGCATCCCAAAATAAATAAAACACTCACCATCTTTTTCAGTTTTCTTTTTGTACTCATATCAATTATCTCCATAACATTCCTCCCACTTTTCGTCTAATAATCTTTCCGTATACCAGGTAACCTCTATTTCTGACCTTGATACATAATTGGATACATATTGAAATCTATCTTTATCTAACAGCCGAATGGTTACGCTATGACAAAACGCCTGATCTAATTCTTTTTGTGGCCATACCGCATTTACTTCCAGTGTTATTGTTCCATCTTGATTTTCTATGTAGGAAACAACTTCCGGATATGGAATATATGGTGTGGGAGCAAAATCATATACGATTCCTCTGGTTCGATACCGATATGTCTGTATTTCTGTGTGAAATACCGTTCCTGTCTGCAGTATCTCTGCGCTTATATTAAAATATTTTTGAAATATCGTTTCAAATGATTCTTTTGGGATTTCATAAGTCTTTCCTTCCTTAAATTCATCAGTTTTTTCTTCCATTGAAAGTAAACGGTCAAAAACATCATAAAAATTTATTCCATCATAATTTTTTTCACTCCAATTAGAAGTAAACAATTTATTAAGTGTATATCCAAAAGGAAGTATATATTTTCGATTCAACTCCCGACATTTTTTATTTAACGGTGCTACCCGAAAGTCCCGATATCCAGACGGTCCATCATATCCTGCCGGATGATATTCTTCTATAAAGAAATGCCCGTTTTCTGTATATTTCCATGAATTAGCTCTAAACTCATGATAATATGTTTCCTGCCAAGTGTCCTCTTTCCATTTAAAAGAGCTTACTTCAACGTCTATTTTCCCCTGTTTGGTTTTCAGATCATACCGAATAAAATGATCTCCTGCTATAACTTGAAATATAGTAGTTTTTCCATTTTTCTCTTTTTCTGCTTTTTTCAAAAAATCATCTACTTTAATACTTTGAACCATATCCAGCTGATTGTAGGAATCAATTACTGCATATCCATATTTTCCAAAATAATCCATACTTTTTTGTATTGTACTCAGCTCATATAGTGCATTTTCTTTCGCAGCATTCTCATATATGCTCTGATAGTCTTCTGCCAGCATTTCACACTCTCTGTAAATTTTTTCTTTCGTATCTTCAATTGTCTTTTTCTGCTCTTTCTTTATGCCACATCCACTACAGACAGCAAGAAAAATAACTCCCACAAATATTTTCCAAATTTTTTTCATATCATTTTCCTCTTACATTTGTAATATTTAAAGGTAAAAATTATTCATTACCAAGATATTCATCCAGTATCGCCTTATCCTTTTCCACCACATAACCGCTTCCTCCAATATCTTTCACATTCTCTACCATACTGATGAGCAAAATAGGATTCTTTGTATCTCTATCTGTAGTAAAAACTGTAAACCAGCCAATTTCTGTTCCAGATGTATCTTCTTTTGTAGCTTTCAGTTCCGCTGTTCCGGTTTTTCCTGCTAATCTAATGTCTTCCCGGCATGCTCCATAACCAGTTCCTTCCGGGTTATTCACTACACCCTCTAACCCCTCCATAACCTCCGAAACAATTTGTGGTGAAAAAGCATCTTTTATCCAGATTTCACTGGAAGTGCTTCCACCATCCGCGTGAAGATATGGCTTTATCATATTTCCATCATTTAGAAAAGCCGTATAAATGCTTGCAAGATGCAAAGGATTTACCAGAATCTGTCCCTGTCCATACCCACTGTCAGCAAGCTGGATTTCTGTTTCTATCTTGTCCATATTAGAATATTGGGACTCTGACATTTTAATATCAAATGGAAGTTCCTGATTAAATCCTATTTGATTTAGAGACTGCATCAGTTGATCCGCACCAATTTTTAATGCTGCTTTTGCAAAATAAATATTATCTGAATAAATAAGCGCATTTTTCAAGATCACAGGTTCATAATCATGAAGTGTAGTCACTGTATAATCTCCCCACGAGGAATCTTTCTGCCACGCCAGACCCTCATTTCCAAAATCGTCATTTGCAGTAAATGCCCCCACTTTTAATCCAATTGCAGCAATTACAGGTTTAAAAGTTGAGCCAGGACACCATGTCTGGCGAAAGCGGTTGTATAAAGGCCTGTCTTCATTTTCATTTAATGCACTCCACTGGCTGTTGTCCATTCCACGTACAAAATCATTATTATCATAAGATGGCGTACTTACCAACGCCAATACTTCCCCTGTATAAGGATTCAAAGCTACAGAACATCCTCTGTCTTCTTTAAATTGTTCATAAAGAGTACTTTGAAGATCACCATCAATCGTAATATGGATATCTTCTCCATCTTTTCTAGGCTCATATGCAATAACACTTTTTTTATTTCCATTTGCATCTACAATACAGATTTCACACCCATCTGTCCCTTTTAGTTCTTTTTCATAAAGCGTTTCCAGTCCCGTCTTTCCAATCACACTGTTTGTACGATACCCTTCCCCTTTATGTTCCTGCAAATCCTCGGCTGTAACCGCCTGTACATACCCTACCAGATGAGAGGCAGCTTCTTTTAGATAATAAGTTCGTACTTTTACATCAGATAACATAATACCTGGAATCTTCAATAATGTGTCCTGCTTTTCTTTTTCTTCCAGAACAGTTTCATCCGGATTCACTGTCAGAAGATCGACCTCTTGTATTTTAGGAATTGTTGCTACTGGTACAAAAGAATCTGCTTTTACCCAATCGGCTTTTAACTTATCCTCAATTTCGTCTGCTCCAATTCCAAGATACTCTGCCAGTTTTTTTATTGTATCTTCCCTGTTCTCCATTCTGCCCGGAACAATTCCTACCGAAGATGCAGTTCCCTCTCCAGCCAGCTGGCGACCATTTCTGTCTAAAATATCTCCTCTCTTTGCCTCTTCTGACGTTACCTGAACTTTATCCGTTGCAGATAACTCTGGAAAAATCAACTGATCCTGCCAGATTAAATGATATCCTGTCCAATCATGTGAAAATACCGCATCGTTGGTAAATTCTACATTTCCTGCAGCAGTCTGCATATTTGTTGTATAGGAAACTGCCGCATTTCCGTTTTCTTTTCTTTTTGCTGTAATATCGGTTATGGACAGATCAGACATCTCAATGCCTTCATATATTTTAGAATTTCGTTCTATAAATTCTTCCTTACTGTTCATGCTGCTTTTTTTCTGATCCAGCATGGCATACATTTGCTCATATTCCCCTTTTTCAATATATTTCATATATTCCATTAGTCTTTTTTCAGGAACATTACAATTCATTATTGTTACAATACCGATTCCACCACCAATCAATATACCGCTAAATAAAACTATTTTTGTGATAGTCTTCGTGTGTTTTTTTCTTTTCTTTTTTCTCATATAGTTTTATTTCTCCTTTTTTCATATTTTCTTAAATATTACACTTGTAATATTTAAACGTCAAGTTTTTTCTTAGGTTTATATATGTAAGATTTGGATAAAAAAGAAAGGGCATCTCAAAACCTTCTTTGATAAAGAACTTTACGACACCCTGAGGTAATGGTTTCTCCGGATGTTTCCCAAACGCTATAATCACTCTCCAGAAGAACCAAAAACGATTTTTAATTTTCTCTCAGAAAAAAAGAACTACTCTAAATCTGCTGATCTTTGAAATAACCCTGCTCGTTTCTTATAATCACAAACATATTCAGACAACACATTCTTTGCTGGCAGATTATTATAGCAGAAAACGCAACAAATCCCTTTATTAACTTTTGTTCCATATATTTCCTGTACCAATCCTATTGTTTCATCATCTGAACAAAAGCTCTTCGGAATCTCCCTACAATCCCTGATAATAACGCAAATCTGTTTACTATGTCCTCTCTGTCAGTATACAAGCCAGCTAATCTCTTTATTATAGTATCTAAATACTTCTTCCCAATTCCACTACTCAAAATTTCTTCAGTCACTATTTCTGCAGATGTGTTTTTATATCAGCCAGAGTTCCCCTGGCTGAATTCTTCCAATATATACCTGTTAACACTTCTCAATGCTGACACTTTTTCCTTCGCTTCTCATCTTTCACCTGCTATACTGCACTCTGGCTTGAATTCATTCCCTCTCTTCCAGTTCCGATTTATAATCTTCCAAGTCCATAAGAAAAGTCTCATAGCCTTCATCACTCATGCATAACAGCTTTCTTAGGGTATTGCAGACAAGCCCGATCATATCCGCATCCCCTTTTAGAAATGGAATGATATGGTCGATTGCTTCCATTGTGTCATTTCTGTTTCCTTTATCAAACATTGCGGTTACTAAACATTCGTCTGTATCAAAGTTCATTGTCAGATCCATCATAATTCTACATCCCCCTTCTTATGTGCTTTGGATTTTTCTACTTCTTTATTTTCCTGCTCCTGTGCTTTTGCCCTTGCCTGAAACTCTTTCAACGACTGCAGTACAGATTTTTTCAGTTCTCCTTTCATTATACAAGAATGAGGCGGTAATCGCAAACACAATCCACAATACAAAATGATATTCTTTTTTTCTGGATGTTTCTGTGATATACTTATACGCGGTCGTATCAGACCGGAAAGGAAATATTATGTTACAAAAATTATATGTTTTTTTCAGGAAAGAAACCGTTTTGTCAATTGCAGTGATCCTGGCGATTCTTTCTATGTTCTGGGTCAGACCTGATATGGCCTATTTTACTTATATCGATTTCAGGACTCTCGGGCTCCTCTTCTGTTTGATGGCAATTGTAGCTGGTTTGAAGGCTGTCGGTGTTTTTGATATACTTGCCCAAAAATTGCTGATGGGAACATCGGGAACTGTGGGTGTGATCAGGCTGTTGGTACTCTTATGTTTCTTCCTGTCAATGGTGATCACCAATGATGTGGCATTGATTACTTTTGTTCCTCTTGCACTGATCATTGTGCATAAACTGCCAAAGGAACTGGGCAATTACTGGCTTCTTAAAATAGTAGCCATGCAGACAATCGCTGCTAATCTCGGAAGCATGCTCACACCAATCGGAAATCCGCAGAACCTTTATCTATATGCCAGAGCAGGGATGTCCGCGGCAGAATTAATAGCCCTGATGCTTCCCTATTCCGCTACAGCACTTATCCTTCTTCTGATATGGATACAGGTAGCCGCTGCCAAAGCACCTCACGTATGCGGTTCCGAAAAAGATAAAACTCTTTTGGGATTCTCTGACAGAAAAGAACTTAACATGGAATACCTGGCCGCTTACCTGATCTTATTTACAATCTGCCTGCTCACTGTTGCACGTATCATTCCATACCAGATTCCTCTTGTATTGGTTCTTATATATATGCTGCTAAGAAACAGGGAAAATATAAGCAGGGTGGATTACTCCCTGCTTGCCACCTTTATCGCATTATTTATTTTTATCGGCAACCTTGGAAGGATTCCGCAATTCAGCAGTTTTCTGGAAAGAATCATGGCAGGAAGGGAAACACTTACTGCTGTTCTTGCCAGTCAGATTATGAGCAATGTTCCCGCTGCGCTTCTTTTATCCGGCTTTACAGATAATTACCGGGCTTTAATTGTCGGAACCAATATTGGAGGTCTTGGCACTCTGATTGCATCCATGGCAAGCCTTATAAGTTTCAAATATATTGCAAAAGAAAACAGGAATCTGAGAGGGAAGTATTTGGGAATATTCACAGCCTCCAATATTATATTCATGATATTCATGTTAATATTGTATTTTTTTCTTAGATAAAGGTTTTCCCGGAATTACAAAAGCTATAGCAATTCTTTCTTCGCAAAAAATTCTCCGCGGCACTCTCCCATCCTGGAAGAAAAGCCGCAGAGAAATAAATATATTTTCCTAAATCCTTTAACAAATCATTATAGTCAAACTTTCCATAATATTTATCAACCTGAGGTATCTCTTTTTCCAATTCCGCCTTATATCTTTGCGAGAGACACCCCATGACAAAAAGTTTGTTCAAACGTCCCCTTTCCTTCGCATCGGCAAATTCAAGAATTGTATTTATACTTTCTTCCTTTGCGTCACCAATGAAACCACAAGTGTTTATCACTGCTATTTCACCTTGGGGATTTTTGCTGTCATGAGTACATTTATACCCATTGGCCTCAAACAGCTTCATCAACTTCTCGCTGTCAACGAGATTTTTTGAACATCCCAAGGTAACAAAATCAATCTGATTCTTTTTCACTTTTCAACATTAAAAAGAGAATCTACAAACTGTGTCTTATTAAAAAGCTGAAGGTCTTCCATCTTTTCGCCCAAGCCGATGTATTTAACAGGAACTTTCAATTGGTCGGATATTCCAATAACGACTCCACCTTTAGCGGTACCGTCAAGTTTTGTGATAGCGAGACTTGTTATCTGTGTTACGGCAGAAAACTGTTTAGCTTGTTCGAAAGCATTTTGCCCTGTAGACCCATCAAGCACAAGAAGAACTTCATCAGGAGCTTCAGGGATTACCTTTTTCATTACGTCCTTGATTTTCTTCAACTCATTCATTAGGCCCACTTTATTATGCAAACGTCCTGCAGTGTCAATCAGCACGACATCCGCTCCATTTGCCTTAGCTGAACTTAACGTGTCAAAAGCGACACTTGCCGGATCAGCTCCCATCTGCTGCTTTATGACTGGCACACCTACACGTTCGCCCCAAATAGACAATTGTTCAACCGCTGCAGCGCGGAAGGTGTCAGCAGCACCCAGATAAACTTTCTTCCCTGCCTTCTTAAATTGATATGCCAATTTCCCTATAGTAGTAGTCTTACCAACTCCATTTACTCCTACTACAAGAATAACATACGGAGAATGGTCTGAAGGCAAGTCCCAATTATCGTTGTCAATAGAATTATTTTCTGTCAACAAAGCCGCAATTTCATCACGCAGAATAGCATTAAGCTCAGAAGTGGAAACATATTTGTCACGTGCGACACGCTCTTCGATACGCTGAATTATTTTAAGGGTCGTATCAACGCCAACATCTGAGGTTATTAAAACTTCTTCCAAGTTGTCTAACACATCATCGTCAACTTTAGACTTACCCGCAACAGCCCGTGCTATTTTTGAGAAAACGCTCTGCTTGGTTTTCTCCAGCCCCTTGTCAAGCGTTTCCTTTTTGCTTTTGTTGAATAATCCAAATAATCCCATTTCTTTATATTTTGCTACAAAATTAATAAAATGAAGCCACATCTACAACAAAAAGGCCGCAAATTTCTCTGCGGCCTTTTTGTCTATTTAGTATTTTCACAAATTAATTCTTAAAGAAATCTTTAACTGCCTCGTTGGGCACCATTTGCTCGTCAAAGATGTAAGCACCTGTTTTGGGGCTTTTCACCATCTTGATAACCTTTGTGTAAGCGCGGCCATCCTTTGAACCTTCATGGAGGGTTGCGACGGTTTTCTTTGCCATTGTTCAGATATTTTAATATTACGTTATTTTATAAGCACGGCACACACGACTGCTGCCGCCGCCACTGCCGCAGACCCCGCAGCAATAAGCACGGTCACGGTATTTTTGCCGCTTTCCGATTGCGGCTTATCGGTATCGGACTGTGCACTGCCGCTTGAAGAGCCGTTTGTATCCGTGCTTTCTTCCTTTTCGGACTCTGACGCTTCTTCTGTGCCGTATTTGACCGTTACGGTATTAAGCACGGTGTTCCAAACGCAGCTGTCCTTTACGGTGAAAGGGTTTATCTGTATTTTTATAAACTTACAGCCCGGTTCTATTTTGTCGCGGTTGGTAACCGAAGACATCATCCAATACGCCATTTCCTCATTTATGTAAAGGTTTTCGTCAAATGTCTGCGGTGTGGTTTTGATCTTAACCTGTTTCCAATCTCTGTTGTTTTCGGAAACGAAAACGCTTATATCGGTATCAGCGTCGCCCAAACCGTTTACGTGCATACAGTCTATTTTAAACGAAATTATATCGTCGTCCATTTTGTAAACCACATATTCCGTTCCGCCGACATCCCCGTTTTCGGAATACTTTTCGTAAAAGGTCTCGCCTGTATCCTTGTTCTTTTCGTAACGCATTTTATCCGATTTTTCAAAGCAAAGCGGGTAATTATCCTCTAATGTGTCCTTAAATTCGCCGACTTCGGCGTTTGCGGTAATACACGGTACGGCAAATACCGAAATTACACACAAAATAACCGTAAACAACTTTAACAGAGCTTTCATAAAGAAATTCCTTTCCGAATCAGATTTTTCTATATTCATATTATACACGATTTTTAAATTTTTTAAATGGTTTTATTTTTAGTATATTTGTGTCACAATTTATTTATATTAGTCTAAAAACACCATTTTTTTATCATATTACGGATTTTTA
>OGYE01002937.1_pt1 | contig 10076 bp, 9 predicted proteins | sample 1576471 | NCBI WGS metagenome assembly OGYE01 (sample SAMEA3541532, study PRJEB24748) | human gut metagenome | biome: human gut; feature: human-associated habitat; material: faeces | place: China | collected 2012 | reverse complement strand
ATGAAACCGGCGAAATCCAGCAGCACCCGGCTGCCGCGCTTCGCGGCCTCGGTGGAGTTGTGGTAGGTGGCGCGCATCCGGGTCTGGTGGACCATCTCGATGTCCAGCGTCTTCTCGGAAATGCCGCGCACATGGCGGGTGACGGCCAGCCCTTTATACGGTCCGAGCTTTACTTCAGGGAAATTATTCTGCTGATTTTCCATTTTGCAATACTCCTTCTGACGATAGAACGTTTATTCAAAAAATGAGAGGGTGCGGTGTTATAACCCGTGGGCGGCAAGCCAGCTCTCGGCGACCTGCGAGAACATTTCGGGGTATTGGACATTTTCGGCGTCGAAGACGTGGAGGTAGGTCTCCACTTCGGCACGGGTGGGGGCGGCGACCCGCTCCCAGATGGTGAAGGTGTAGCCGTTGCCCAGCAGCATTTGCCCGACGTGAATGCCATAAATCGAAAACAGCTGTTCCCACAGTTGAATCAGTCGACTCTGCCCTACCGCTGCCAGCAGTTGTTTCGAGGCGATAGTCGCTGGCAGTTCCGGGTAACCCAGGTGCTCACGTCCGGCGGCGATCGCGCCCGACGTCACAATAACAATCCGATGCCCGGCGGCATGTAGCTGCGCGCACTGGCGAACAAGTTCAACGATATGGGCACGGTTCAGACGGCGCGATCCGCCTGTTAGCACACTGGTGCCGAGTTTTACCACCAGCGTCTGGCTGTCACTCATGATTCTCTGCCATTCAATTTTAGGAAAAAATGATATCAAACGAACGTTTTAGCAGGACTGTCGTCGGTTGCCAACCATCTGCGAGCAAAGCATGGCGTTTTGTTGCGCGGGATCAGCAAGCGTAGCGGCAGTTGTTTACGCTTTTATTACAGATTTAATAAATTACCACATTTTAAGAATATTATTAATCTGTAATATATCTTTAACAATCTCAGGTTAAAAACTTTCCTGTTTTCAACGGGACTCTCCCGCTGAATATTCGCGCGTTAATTAAAATCAGGAATGAAAATGAAAAAGAGCACTCTGGCATTAGTGGTGATGGGCATTGTGGCATCTGTATCCGTACAGGCCGCAGAAATATATAACAAAGACGGTAATAAACTGGATGTCTATGGCAAAGTTAAAGCCATGCATTATATGAGTGATAATGACAGTAAAGATGGCGACCAGAGTTATATCCGTTTTGGTTTTAAAGGCGAAACACAAATTAACGTTCAACTGACTGGTTATGGTCGTTGGGAAGCTGAGTTTGCCGGTAATAAAGCGGAGAGTGATACTGCACAGCAAAAAACGCGTCTCGCTTTTGCCGGGTTGAAATATAAAGATTTGGGTTCTTTCGATTATGGTCGTAACCTGGGCGCGTTGTATGACGTGGAAGCCTGGACCGATATGTTCCCGGAATTTGGTGGCGACTCCTCGGCGCAGACCGACAACTTTATGACCAAACGCGCCAGCGGTCTGGCGACGTATCGGAACACCGACTTCTTCGGCGTTATCGATGGCCTGAACTTAACCCTGCAATATCAAGGGAAAAACGAAAACCGCGACGTTAAAAAGCAAAACGGCGATGGCTTCGGCACGTCATTGACATATGACTTTGGTGGCAGCGATTTCGCCATCAGTGGAGCCTATACCAACTCTGATCGCACCAACGAGCAGAACCTGCAAAGCCGTGGCACAGGCAAGCGTGCAGAAGCATGGGCAACAGGTCTGAAATACGATGCCAATAATATTTATCTGGCAACTTTCTATTCTGAAACACGTAAAATGACGCCAATCTCTGGCGGTTTTGCCAATAAGACGCAGAACTTTGAAGCGGTCGCTCAATACCAGTTTGACTTTGGTCTGCGTCCATCGCTGGGTTATGTCTTATCGAAAGGGAAAGATATTGAGGGCATCGGTGATGAAGATCTGGTCAATTATGTCGATGTTGGTGCTACGTATTATTTCAACAAAAATATGTCAGCGTTTGTTGATTATAAAATTAATCAGCTGGATAGCGATAATAAGCTGAATATCAACAATGATGATATTGTCGCGGTTGGGATGACGTATCAGTTTTAATGAATATTGCCGGATGCGGCGTGAACGCCTTATCCGGCCTACGAAAACTACGAAAACCAATATTTCAGGCCGGAAGAGATGCTCTAACATCGCATCCGGCACATTTCATTCACGCCGTTAACTTCACCGGTTCATCACGAAAATCATCTGCCGGTTCCAGCTTCAGATTCAGCGTCGCCAGCAGCTCACGCAGCTTCTCGTGAAATTCACGCAGGGTGTGCTCCAGTCGTTCAACCACTTCGGCATCTTTTATCTGAACACTCGTCCAGTCGCCTGCTTTATCGAACAGACCAAACTGGTAACTGTAGGTAAAACGGGATTCCTGCGCTTCCAGTTCCATCCACCAGCCCCAGAACTCACGCACTTCCGGTGCCGGTTTCACGTTGACGCATACAGCCAGACAATCGAAAAAGAATCGATTATCTTCGCACTTACCTTCACGAATATACGGGCCTAGTGCGGTAAATTTTTTGACTAATCTGCTCTTCGGGTGTCCACTCGGTAACGTCATTGCAATCTCCTGTTGTGATGCAACTGTTTTACCAAATTGGTAAAATTTAGCAAATTTTTAACACAAACGTTTTTCGATCCAGTCTGTGATTTCCTGAAGGCCTTTGTCAAAATTCCGATACACCGGGTTAAATGGGATCTCTAATAATTTACCGTCAGCAGATGACGACGTGATTAAGCGTGAGTCCTCTTCCGGGCTGAACGGATCGTTCTTCCAGTAGCCTGATAACATTGGCGTTGGGCAGCGACGTCCCAGCAATCCTTGCACTTTTAATGAATAGCGATTCAACTCCACGCGCAACGCTTCATCGGAAGCATCATGCATCCCTAAACGACTGGCCAGAACGTCAAGATACATTTCCGGCACCTGTTGCTGGCACTTAAAATCACTCAACAGGGTATGAACTACCGGACCAAGACAAGCAACCGCTTTCAGACGTGGCGATTCAAGGTATGCCAGACGCACGGCAACGTTAGCGCCGAAACGGAAACCAAAGGCCGCGACGCGAGTGTGATCCACCCACGGTACGTTAGGCAGCGCCTTTAAAACGTGCTGATGCAACAGGCTGGAGTCCTGGGTGAGCTTCCATTTTGAAGAAAAGCCCACCGACGGCATATCAATAGTCAGCATAGCAATGCCGCGCGGCGCAAAATAACGTTCATACAGGCTGTAATAGTCCGTCTGCATCGCATCCAGACCACCACACATTAATACTGTCGGGAACGGGCCATCGCCTTTCGGCATATGCAAAAAGCCGGTGATGGGCGCACCGCCGGGTACGGTAAACTCCATCTGCCGCATCGTGCCCGGCAGACGCTGAGCGGCCTCTTCATAGGCGCGGTTTGACAAAGCCTGCGCTTGCTCGGCCAGGTCATCTCCTTTCAGATGAGGATAGGCAGCAATGTTGTACAACGTAGCCGCATGCAGCCAGTGTCGACCGCTGAGTTGCGGATCTTCTTCCGCACAGGCTTTTTGTTGCCACACCATCGCCTGGGTAGCCCACTCATAAATCCAGTTGCCGCCGCGGTAGCCAATCACCGTATCGTATAAATCATCGTCGGTACGTTCGGCATCGCTCATCACAATACGCGCCTGGACATCGAGGATTTCACGGGGGTCAATGCCGCGCCAGATCCACATCAGACGGTTAATCATGCGATACCAGTGAGGGATGGTTTTACCATCAAGGGCCGACTGCACAGGCGGTTGTGCGCCGTGACTAAAGCGGCGGACTAGCGTCGAGGTTTCAGGATGTTTAAAGCGGGGTTTGAACAGGGTTTCGCTCAGGTTTGCCTGTGTCATGGATGCAGCCTCCAGAATACTTACTGGAAACTATTGTAACCTGCCTGAAGTTAAAAAGAACAACGCCCGGCAGTGCCAGGCGTTGAAAAGATTAGCGACCGGAGATTGGCGGGACGAATACGACGCCCATATCCCACGGCTGTTCGATCCAGGTATTTTGCGGAATATCAACAACATAATCATCAACCAGCGGACGACCGGCCGGTTTTGCGAAGATGGTGATAAAGTGCGCTTTTGGATACATTTCACGAATCGCAACCGCAGTACCACCGGTATCTACCAGGTCATCAATAACGATGAAGCCTTCGCCATCGCCTTCTGCGCGTTTCAGCACTTTAAGCTCGCGCTGGTTGTCGTGATCGTAGCTGGAAATACAAACGGTATCGACATGACGAATACCCAGTTCACGCGCCAGTAACGCACCCGGTACCAGACCGCCACGGCTTACGGCAATAATGCCTTTCCATTGTTCAGAAGGCATCAGTCGGCTTGCGAGTTTACGTGCATGGATCTGCAACATGTCCCAGGTGACGATGTATTTTTCGCTCATGTGAAGTGTCCCAGCCTGTTTATCTACGGCTTAAAAAGTGTTCGAGGGGAAAATAGGTTGCGCGAGATTATAGAGATCTGGCGCACTAAAAACCAGTATTTCACATGAGTCCGCGTCTTTTTACGCACTGCCTCTCCCTGACGCGGGATAAAGTGGTATTCTCAAACATATCTCGCAAGCCTGTCTTGTGTTGACAACATTTTCTGCTAACCCTGTGACCTGCAATACTGTTTTGCGGGTGATCGACAAGGAGACTTAACGTGTCTGAACTGTCTCAATTATCTCCACAGCCGCTGTGGGATATTTTTGCCAAAATCTGTTCTATTCCTCACCCGTCCTATCATGAAGAGCAACTCGCTGAATACATTGTTGGTTGGGCAAAAGAGAAAGGTTTCCATGTCGAACGCGATCAGGTAGGTAATATCCTGATTCGTAAACCTGCTACCGCAGGTATGGAAAATCGTAAACCGGTCGTCTTGCAGGCCCACCTCGATATGGTGCCGCAAAAAAATAACGACACCGTGCATGACTTCACTAAAGATCCTATCCAGCCTTATATTGATGGCGAATGGGTTAAAGCACGCGGCACCACGCTGGGTGCGGATAACGGCATTGGTATGGCCTCTGCACTGGCGGTTCTGGCTGACGAAAACGTGGTTCACGGCCCGCTGGAAGTGCTGCTGACCATGACCGAAGAAGCCGGTATGGACGGTGCTTTTGGCTTACAGAGCAACTGGTTGCAGGCTGATATTCTGATTAACACCGACTCCGAAGAAGAAGGTGAAATCTACATGGGTTGTGCGGGAGGTATCGACTTCACCTCCAACCTGCATTTAGATCGTGAAGCGGTTCCAGCTGGTTTTGAAACCTTCAAGTTAACCTTAAAAGGTCTGAAAGGCGGTCACTCCGGCGGTGAAATCCACGTTGGCCTGGGTAATGCCAACAAACTGTTGGTGCGCTTCCTGGCGGGTCATGCAGAAGAACTGGACCTGCGTCTTATTGATTTCAACGGCGGCACACTGCGTAACGCCATCCCGCGTGAAGCCTTTGCGACCATTGCTGTCGCAGCTGATAAAGTCGACGCCCTGAAATCTCTGGTGGATACCTATCAGGAGATCCTGAAAAACGAACTGGCAGAGAAAGAGAAAAATCTGGCATTGCTGCTGGACTCTGTTGCGAACGATAAAGCTGCCCTGATTGCGAAATCTCGCGATACCTTTATTCGTCTGCTGAACGCCACCCCGAACGGTGTGATCCGCAACTCCGACGTGGCAAAAGGTGTGGTCGAAACCTCCCTGAACGTCGGTGTGGTGACCATGACCGACAATAACGTAGAAATTCACTGCCTGATCCGTTCTCTGATCGACAGCGGTAAAGACTACGTAGTGAGCATGCTGGATTCGCTGGGTAAACTGGCAGGTGCGAAAACCGAAGCAAAAGGCGCATATCCTGGCTGGCAGCCGGACGCTAACTCTCCGGTAATGCATCTGGTACGTGAAACCTATCAGCGTCTGTTCAACAAAACGCCGAACATCCAGATTATCCACGCGGGCCTCGAATGTGGCCTGTTCAAAAAACCGTATCCGGAAATGGACATGGTGTCTATCGGGCCAACCATCACCGGTCCACACTCCCCGGATGAGCAAGTTCATATCGAAAGCGTTGGCCATTACTGGACACTGCTGACTGAACTGCTGAAAGAAATTCCGGCGAAGTAATTATTTGATTTGCTGCCGGATGGCGTTTAATCGCCTTCCGGCAGTATCATCCTTCATTACCCTTCGATAAAAGCCATCCCTGTAAACGTTCGTCGCGGGTTGCCACGTTCAATCTGGTGATGGAACATTCGCCGCTGCGATTTCAGCGCCGCGCTATTTTCCTGTTGCTGTTGTTCCAGCTTCCAGGCAATCAGTAATCGCGCCAGCCGTTTGTTAGCATGCTGACTGCGCTCTGACTGAACCTTCACGCTAATACCGGATGCCAGATGCGTGGCGCGTACCGCCGAGTCGGTTTTATTGACATGTTGACCGCCCGGCCCCGACGAACGCAGCGTCTCATAACGGATTGCATCCGATTGTTCCTGCTCATCAGCGGTAAAACGCCCAATGCCCAGAAACCAGTTTTTGCGCCCATGATGAGGCCGATACGGACTCGGACAAATCCACTGGATAGTGCCGCACCAGCTTTCGCTTAGAGCCCATGCGTTATCGCCATCCAGAGAAATCAGCGCCGAACGCAGTGTGTCAGAGTAGCGACCCGTTTCTGTTTCCAGCACCGTTACCGCGACGTCCTGTCGGGTAGCTTCTTTAATCAGCCTGTCCAGTGCTTTTTTCACTGCGAGACAACATTCTTCCGGCCCCTGAGCAGAGGAGAGTTGTAGCAAGATCATCCTTTTTTCCCTCCACTGTTTTTGAGCGTCAGCACCGGGCGCAGTCGCGCGACAGGAATAATTAACCCAGCCAGCACCAGACATTGCACCACGCTTTCAGCCGATTTATAGGCTTGTGGCGCTTCTTCAAAGATGAGTTGTTTATCGCGACAAATTACCCGACTGCCAAGTTCAGTCCGCGAGAGTTGCGTCGCCGTGTATTTCGCTGCCAGACGCCCTTTACACTCGGTGCGCCCCCATTTACGCCCCGCCCCATGCGCCAGCGAGTGGAGCGTTTTTTCGTTCGCAACAGGTTTAACCAGCCAGGAGTAATCGCCGCGTGAACCGGGAATAATCACCAGACCGTTGTCATCCGGCGTGGCGCCTTTACGATGCAACCAGCCCTGTTGATCGCCGATTTGGCACGCGCTAACAAAGTTATGCGCCACATCCAGAACCGGACTTCCGGTGGCCTTAACTTGTTGCATTATGCGCAAAGCGATCAGCTGGCGATTAATACGCGCAAACGCCAGCGCATCGTCATGTTCCGCAATATACCGTAGCGCGTCGTCACTGCCTTCAGGCAAACCATGATGCGAAAACGAGGCAATATGCCGCTGTAAAATAGACTGCCCCAATCCCCTCGAGCCGCTATGAACCAGCAGTTGCAGATGCTGCGCATCCAGACCAGCCAGTGCAAACAGTTCCGCGTCGATAATTTGATCAATCTGTTGCAGTTCTGCGAAGTGGTTACCGCCACCGATGGAGCCAAGCGAGTTGCGCCACGGATGCTGTGCAAATGCTGACGGCAGGTTTTCCTCCAGCCAGCTTTCTTCAGCAACGTCATCCAGATCTGATAATCGCTTTTCAAACTTATCGGCGTTGTATTTGCGAGCGAGAATATCTGTTTGCCATAGCGCCATGCCGCAGCCGATATCATTGCCGACCAGTGCCGGGTAAAAACGACCAACAGAGAAGAACGCTGCGCCAATCGGGTAGCCGCGTCCGGGATGTAAATCTGGCATCCCCACAACGCGCTGCATGTTGGGTAAATTTGCCGTGGTGTGTAATTGTTGGATCGCTGAACTTTCGATCCACAGGTCATCAGATGCGATGGTAAATACCGCATCGGATAAGGGACGAATATATTTGCCCATGTACCATTCCATTTATGAATAAAAATCAGGAAATGGCAGACGAATCCAGGGCAAGAAAAAAGAATTAATCCTGGAAAGGTCTGCAAAGAGTCATTGATAAAGGATTTGTCATGATTTACCTCCTTGCAGTTTGTGGAATAAGAAAACGCGCACATACTAGACGGGCGTTATTTTCATTGCAAGCTGGATTTAATGTTGCGGTTTATATCGCATATAAAAATTAGTAAACCACGTTCCCCGGCATTCAACGCGCTGCTGCTTAACTGTCTGAAAACCATAACGTTCAAAAAAGGGTTTTGCGGTTATGCTGGCGTCCACCGTAAGTTCGGATTCAGACTTAATCAATGGTTTTAACAAAGCGCTGGCAACCCCGCGTCGGGTGTATTCCGGTTCAACAAATAACATATCGATATAATGTCCAATGCAGGTAATAAAACCAACCGGTTGTGCATTAATAACTGCAACCCGCACTTGTGATTTCGCGAGTTTCTCCTTCCAGCGAGATTCGTCAATCTGCGCCCAGGCGGCAATTTGCTGTGGAGAATAGTGCTGACTCGCCGTCATCGTAACAGCTCGAAGGAAAATAGCGCATAGTTGCTGAAAATCACCAGGCTGATAGTTTCTTATTTGTATGTTATTCATAATATAAATTCAAAAACGCATGCGAAACGCTTCTGCCATTTTCCCAATTTTATGCATTTGGTTGTTATCTCGAGCCAGTTTATGAGGTTCAGGTTTCAGAATGGCAATGAGCAACCATGCTTGCTCATCAAACGCGCCCTGACAATATACCAAATGCGCTGCGTCATTCGTTCTGCTGAATTGGCGCAACTGTGGCGGAAATGGATTATTCACATTTGCCAGATGAATATGAGCAACTCGCTCAAATTTGATTAATGGCCAGGTAAACGAGTCGTCGTAGAGTGCATCACGACCAAATATATCTGGCAAAACACCGTCACGCTTATAGGAAATAAAATCCGCCGTTAACGCTTCAAGTTCCTCTGCTGTAAGTTGCAGGCGAATAAGTTTTGTTTTGAATACCCGCATCCTTATTCCTTAAAGTCATTGAAATCATCATCCGTCATATCATTAAGATATTGTTCAGCGCGGCGTGTAATTTCCTCTAATCTTGCAGCACTCGGACGGAAGCGCGCCTTTATGGGCTTTTTCTCCTCTTGTTCTGCAAGCATGTCCATTAATGCTTCAAATGCGCTGGCACTTAAGAGATATCCTGCGGGGCGATTATTAGAAAGAACCGCAACAGGTTGATCAATAAAGTATTTAGCTGGGTTTTTACGTAACTCAGTGATATTGACCGATTTTTCAGCGAGAATTCGATGCATACAGTGATCTCCTCATAATAATGCACACCAGAATATACAAAATAGTATACATCATAATCCCAGCACCAGTTGTCTTTCCATTTGCGGGTCAAGCAACGTCACATGCAGCCCCACCAGTCGCACACCGCGCCCGCCGCGGCGTTCATCCCAGGTTTTACGCGCGGTGGCGATTAGATCAGATTTATTCAGCCGCGGCCAGACGTGTTCCTGGGTGGTTTGCTGAAAATCGTCGAACTTTAATTTCACCCCCTGGCGGGCAATCAGCAAATCAGGTTTTACCTTTGCCAAACGACGCTCCAGTTCAGGGTAAAGCCGCTCGATGATCGCTTCACATTCAGACCAGTGATGAATATCTTCCGCCATCGTACGTTCTACACCGACGGATTTTCGCAACCTTTCGCTGTTAACGTCGCGCTCGTCAATGCCCTGACTACGCTCCCACAAAATGCGGCCAAATTTGCCAAAACGTTTGAGCAGAGTCACCAGATCACACTTTTGCACATCACCGCAGGTTCGTAGCCCCATCGCTTCCAGTTTAGCCGCTGAGACTTTGCCGACGCCGGGAATTTTTGCCAGCGGTAAGGTTTGCAGAAATGCCGGAACCTCAGCCGGAGTAATCACAAACTGACCGTTGGGTTTATTCATGTCGGAGGCGATTTTGGCGAGAAACTTGACCGGCGCAACGCCCGCAGACGCCGTCAGTTGCAGCTCGTTGAAGATCGTCTGGCGGATTTCCTGGGCGATGAGGGTCGCAGAACCGTGGCAATGGACGC
>OGYE01002935.1_pt1 | contig 10082 bp, 7 predicted proteins | sample 1576471 | NCBI WGS metagenome assembly OGYE01 (sample SAMEA3541532, study PRJEB24748) | human gut metagenome | biome: human gut; feature: human-associated habitat; material: faeces | place: China | collected 2012 | reverse complement strand
AAAGTTTACGCTCGAAACACCGTGCGAACTGAATGCACAGGAGTTTAAAGGACAGGTACAGGAATATTTTGAGGAATGGAACGGTCGCGGAGAAACATTCTATAAATACGCTGCCCTAGCGCACTCCAACAAAGATCATAAATTTTCCATTTTCAATTTCCATCAAGCATGTGAATCTTTCCTCCACACGATCAGACTGATCCACACCCTTAAAAAACCGAGGATACACGACCTCGAAAAACTGGTAAAATCCTGTAAAGTGCATACGCCGGAAATCCTTGCATTTTTTCCGACCGACACAGAAGAGAGCAAACGCTTGTTCAAAATATTGAACGACGCCTATATCGCCGCACGCTACGATCCGAAATACACGATCGCCCCGGCGGACATCGACCGCATCCGGCCGCACGTCGAACTGCTGCGCCAGATCACCCGCAACGCTTACGATAAAAAGATCGCCGAACTGGACGCTTTGATCGACAGTTCGCCAACGAAATAAAATTTTAGAAAACACACCGTCATGGCACAAAAACCATCCATTCCGAAGGGCACACGCGATTTCGGCCCGGACGAGATGATTAAACGCACCTACATTTTCGACACGATAAAAAGCGTCTTCCGCACCTACGGATTCCTGCCGCTCGAAACGCCGGCGATGGAAAACCTCTCGACGCTGCTCGGAAAATACGGCGACGAGGGCGACAAGCTGCTCTTTAAAATCCTGAATTCGGGGGACTTCCTGAGCGGAGTCGCACCCGAAACGTTGCAGGATGCCGACGCCAACCGCAACGCGCTGTCGGTGAAAATGTGCGAAAAAGGATTGCGTTACGACCTCACCGTACCGTTCGCCCGCTACGTCGTACAACACCAGAACGAAATCTCGTTCCCGTTCCGGCGCTACCAGATCCAGCCGGTATGGCGCGCCGACCGGCCGCAGAAGGGACGCTACCGCGAGTTTTTCCAGTGCGACGTCGATATCATCGGCAGCCGCAGCCTGCTCAACGAAGTCGAGCTGATCGAAATCGTGGCGGCCGTGTTCAAAAAACTCGGCATCCGGATCGCGCTGAAGATGAACAACCGCAAGATCCTGTACGGCATCGCCGAGACCATCGGTCACGCCGACAAGATGACCGACATCACCGTGGCGATCGACAAACTCGAAAAGATAGGAATCGAAGCGGTCAACGAAGAGCTGCTTTCGAAAGGTATCTCCGAGCAGGCCGTGGCCGCGCTGCAACCGATCCTGTCGCTCAGCGGTACGAACCGCGAGAAGCTGCGACAGTTGCGCGCGGTGATCGGCGGCAGCGAAACCGGAATCGCCGGCATCGACGAGATGGAAACGATCTTCGGGTACGTGAACCGGCTGGGGGTGGAGCTGCCGATCGAGCTCGACTTCTCGCTGGCCCGGGGGCTCAATTATTATACGGGAGCGATTTTCGAAGTCAAGGCGCTCGATTTCGCCATCGGGTCGATCTGCGGCGGCGGACGCTACGACGACCTGACGGGCATCTTCGGAATGCCGAACATGTCGGGTGTCGGCATTTCGTTCGGTGCGGACCGCATCTACGACGTGATGACCGGCCTCGGACTCTTCCCGGCCGATCTGGGCTGTGCGGCCCGGGTGATGTTCGCCAATCTGGGCGAAGCGGAAGAGCATGCCTCGCTGAAACTGTTGCAGGAGGTGCGTGCCGCAGGTATTCCGGCGGAGATATATCCCGAAAACGGAAAGATGAAAAAACAGATGGAGTATGCCAATCGCCGGGGAATCCCCTGCGTGGTAATCGTCGGCAGCCGGGAACTGGAAGAACGGGTGGCGACGATCAAGGATATGACCTCCGGCGAACAGACCCAGGTGCCGTTCACCCGACTGGCCGAAGCACTCCGTTAGATAATTAGTTATAGATAATCCGAAGCGCCTGTCCGAGCGGACGCGGAATAGCCGCCCCGGCGGTAGTTGAGAGAGCAGAGTTATCGGCGGATACGCCCCGTTCCGAATGTGGGTGCATCCGAGGCGGTATCTATGGCTCTACCGAATCGCCGGAAAGAAGACGGGGTTCACGCCTTTCCTCCCTGCTCGCAGTCGGAAATCATTTCCCGGTGTTTCGCGGTACCTGCTTGGGAGGACGCCGGACGGAAAAATATGCAATCATGTAATTCGATATGAAGCGGAGCATGTGGTTTTTCGGGCTGTTGCTGGCCGTGGCGGGATTATCATCGTTCCGGACGGCCGATATCGCCGTTTCCCGGCCCGACCGGGCACAGCGACGGTCGCTCGCCAAGCTGGAGCGGTCTTACGAATATATCCGCAAGATGTATGTCGATTCGGTCGATATGGCGCCGCTGGTCGAGGAGGCGATCCGCAGCATGGTACAGCAACTCGATCCCCATACCGAATATGCCTCGGCTGCGGAGATGGCTGAATTCTGGAGCCTCTATCGGGGTAAGTTCGGAGGAATAGGCATTCAGACCCAATGGATCCGTGATTCGCTGGTCGTAACCTCCCTCCTGTCGGGAGGGGCCGCCGAAGAAGCAGGCATCCGTCCCGACGACCGGATCGTCCGGGTGGACGGACGCACCGTGAAGGAGATCCCGGCCTCCGAGCTCATCTCCGTCATGCGGGGAGATGCCGGATCGAAAGTAAAAATCCTAGTGATTCGACGAGGAGTCTGCCAACCGATTCTGTACGAAATCGTCCGACGGGAAATACCTCTCCCCTCCGTCGAGCTGGCCTACCGCGTCGATTCTGCGGTGGGATACATCAAACTGATCCGTTTCGGTCAGACCACCATGCGGGAGGTGCAGCGGGCTTACGAAGAGCTGGACCGTCCGAAGGAGTTGATTCTCGATCTTCGGGGCAATGGCGGAGGACTGTTGGATCAGGCGATCGCTTTGTCCGGCTTTTTCCTGCCCAAAGGCTCGCGGATCGTTTCGACCGAAGGCCGCAGCGTACCGTCCGTAGTCCATTCCGCCCGCCGGAATCCGGTATTTCCGGCCGAAGGGCGGCTCATCGTCCTGATCGACGAACGGTCGGCGTCGGCCAGTGAAATCGTGAGCGGAGCGCTGCAGGACTGGGACCGCGCGGTAATCGTCGGGCGCCGCAGCTTCGGAAAAGGGTTGGTGCAGCGCCAATATCTGCTTCCGGACGGGTCGGCCCTGCGTCTGGTCGTCGCCCGCTATCATACGCCTTCGGGCCGGGAAATTCAACGTCCTTACGTCAAAGGCGGGGATCGCACGGCTTACCGAACTCATCCGCTGCCCGACACGATTCCGTCGCCGGCCTACCGGACACTCCGCACGGGCCGGACAGTTTACGGCGGCGGAGGCATAGCGCCCGACGTGTGCGTAATACAGGATACGGTGCAGGCATCTTATCTGAACGCCCTGCTGCGGAAAAATATCTTTCCTGAATTTATGCAGCGCTACCTGGACCGCAACCGGACAGCCCTGGAACGGGATTATCCGGAGTTCGCATCGTTCGAGGAGCGGTTCGAAGTTCCCGATGAAATGTATGAGGAGTTGATCGGACTGGGACTGGAACAGGGCGTAACACCTCCGGCGGAAGATTCCGATGTCGAAGCGGGGACCAGGCGCCTGCTCAAAGCATTGCTGGCAGAGCGGCTTTTCGACCGGGAAGCTCTGCTGCGGATATTGCACGCAAGGGATGATGCCGACTTCATCCGGGCGCTCAATTTGCTGAAAAACTGGGAGGCAGAGGGGCTGCCGCTCCTGGAAGCGCAGCATGAGCGGCAATAAGCGGTTGCATCACGTTATTTCCGAGAGTCGCGTATTCACGACTCGTAATTGAGTTTATAATTCGGCCTGCCCCGAAATTCCCTTCCCGGAAGGGGTTTGAATCGCTGCACGCCCAAAGAGTATATAATCACGGACAAGAATTTGCAGGAAAACGAAATTTGTTTTATATTTACGTATGGAACAAACGAATAACCCTCAAAATATTACCTTGTATGGCTGCTCTGAATACCTTCCGCACGGACGGAGAAGATTTCGGCGAACAGATCCTGTCGAAAGTCGTAAAAGCCGGCCGGCGGACCTATTTTCTGGACGTGCGCGCTACGCGTGCGAACGATTATTTTCTTACCATTACGGAGAGCCGGAAGAAAACGGCGCCGGATGGAACGGTCAGTTACGACCGGCATAAAATATTCCTTTACAAAGAGGATTTTTCCAAATTCCTCGAAGGCTTGGAAGAGGTGATCGGGTTCATTAAACGGGAAAAACCGGAATTCTTCGAAGAAGAACACCCGAAGCCGGAAGAATATGCTTGACAGAACCGGCTGCCGAAATTTCGGCAGCCGGTTCTCATGAAGACAGGAGTTTATGAAGGATAATCGGGTATTGTTGGGTTTCAGCGGCGGAATAGACAGCTTCGCCGCCGTCGGATTGTTGCAGGCGGCCGGATATCATGTAACGGCTCTGACGCTCGACATGAGAGGCGATTCCGCATTGTTGGAAAAGGCGCGTCTGCGTGCCGGAGCACTCGGTATTCCTTGGCGAATGCGGTCGGTGCGGGAGCGGTTCGAACGGGAGGTGGTGGACTATTTTACCGACAGTTACTTCCGGGGGTGTACCCCGGCTCCGTGCACGCGCTGCAACAGTCGGATCAAATGGCCCTGCCTTGCGGCAGAGGCCGACGCACTGGGGATTCGCCACATCGCTACGGGACACTATTTCCGCATTACCTCCGCAGGCGGCAAACGATACGTCACCCGTGCGGCCGACAACCGCAAGGACCAGTCCTACTACCTGTGGGACTTGCCGCAGGAGATCCTCGATCGGGTGCTGACTCCGATGGGAACGGTCATCAAACGAAATATCGTCGAAGAACTCGCCGACCGTCGGGAGAGTATGGGCGTCTGTTTTCTCGAGGGACGCCCGTGCCGCGACTTCCTGCGAAGCCGGGATAAAACGGAAGCGCTCCGGCCCGGCCCCATCATCGACTCTGCCGGACATCGGCTCGGCACGCACGACGGGGCGGCCCTCTACACCATCGGCCAGAAAAAGGGCCTCGACCTGCCGCCGGGCTGGGCGGTGGTCGCTATCGACACGGCGGCAAACCGGATCGTAGCCGGAGAAGAGAAGCTGTTGTTGCATCGTACGCTGGAAGTCGGGGAATGTCGCCTGATAGAGAGCGACGAGGTATTCGGTGCCCGCGATATCCGTGCGGTGATCCGGGGCATCGGCCGCAACCCCGAGGGATACGCAGCGGTCTTCCCTGCCGCTTCGGGGATTCGGATCGAACTGGAGGATCCCGCGTGGGCCCCGGCCGCCGGGCAGCCCGTCGTTTTGTACCGAGGGGAACGGGTCGTCGGAGGCGGAATCCTCGAACGGTATTATTAACGAATTATTAAATCTTCGTTCGGGATGGATTTTTTCAGGGTTTTATCCCGAAAAAATCTTGCGATGTTTCCCGCATATACTATCTTTGCACAAGCAAAACATCGCCGGAAACGGCAATACCTATGCGATGTTATTATAATGCCGTTTTTGCGAAACGTCGTGTTTTCGACGAACGAGATAACTTTTCGTGATTATATACTTTAGTGTACCTCTTTGGGAGTAAAGCGCCTTAAGTCCTTTCCGGGAAGGGATCTGTGGGCAGGAGCATTACCGATACAACCGGGAACAGCGAATAGACACCTCTCGGAATTGTCAAAAGGTACATTGAAAGATGAATTGCCTAACTTTTTATTAGAGCGGATTATGTTCAGATACGTGCTGTTGGCGCTGAAAGGCTGCGCAATGGGAATGGCGGATGTTGTCCCGGGAGTATCGGGCGGGACGATCGCCTTTATTTCGGGAATTTACAGCGAACTGATCGAGTCGATCAAAAGTTTTAATCCGACTGCGTTGAAATTGCTCGGCCGGTTCGAATTCAGGAAATTCTGGCGCCACATCAACGGCAGTTTCCTCTTCTCCGTACTGCAGGGTATCGGTATCGCCATCTTTTCGCTGGCACGGTTGATGACTTACCTGCTGGCGCATCACCCGATCGAAATCTGGTCCTTCTTTTTCGGACTGATCGTCGCTTCGGCGGCTTTCGTCGCCCGGGATATTCGGAAGTGGAACCTCACTTCGCTACTGGGACTGCTTGTCGGCACCGCGCTGGCATTCTGGATCACGATCGCCTCCCCGACGCAAACGCCCAACGACTGGTGGTTTATCATGCTTTCGGGAGCTGTTGCCATCTGCGCGATGATTCTTCCGGGAATTTCAGGCGCCTTCATCCTGCTGCTGCTGGGAAAATACCAATACATTTTACAGGCTGTCAGCGAATTCCGGCTGGGTGTCCTGCTGCTTTTCGCAGTCGGAGCCGTCGCCGGTATCATCAGTTTTTCGCACCTGCTTTCGTGGCTGCTGCGCAAGCATCACGACCTGACGATCTCCCTGCTCATGGGTTTCATGGTCGGATCGCTCAATAAAGTCTGGCCCTGGAAAGAGGTCGTGGAAACTTATACGGATGCCCAGGGTGCCGTTCACCCGTTGGTGGAACAAAACATTACACCGGGACATTTCGAGGCGATCGGTCAGACCGATGCCCACTTGTGGCAGGCCGTAGCACTGGCGCTGGCAGGATTTCTTCTGATCTATGTCATCGAATTCATCGGCAAGCGGGTCGCTCAAAAAATCTCCGCTCCCCAAAACTAAAACCTTATGAAACGCTACGGTCTGATAGGCTACCCGCTGGGACACTCGTTTTCAGCCCGGTATTTCGCCGATAAATTCGCACGCGAAGGCATTGCGGATTGCCGGTACGACCTTTACGAATTGAAAACGATCGAGGAGTTGCCCGCTTTGCTGGAAGCGCAGCCCGAACTGCGGGGATTCAATGTCACGATTCCCTATAAACAACAGATCATACCCTATCTGGACGATCTTTCGCCGGAAACCCGGATGATCGGGGCCGTCAATTGCGTGCGCTGTGAAGGCAGACGTCTGACGGGTTATAATACGGATGTGACGGGACTTCGCGTCTCCCTCGAAACATTTCTCGGCGGGGAGCGTCCCGAACGGGCATTGGTACTGGGCACGGGCGGGGCGTCGCAAGCCGTGCAATATGTATTGGCACAGATGGAAATTCCGTTCGATCTAGTATCGCGGAATCCGGCAACGGGAAATTATACGTACGACGAAGTATCGGATGAAGTAATCGGTTCGCATCGGCTCATTATCAATGCCTCCCCAGTCGGGATGCATCCGAATGTCGAAGAGGCGCCCCGCATTCCGTACGCTTTCGTCACGCCCTCCCACTATCTTTTCGACCTGATCTACAACCCGGCCGAAACGCTGTTTCTGCAATACGGAGCGCAACGGGGAGCACACACGTGCAACGGACTCGACATGCTCGTAGGGCAGGCGGAAGCTGCCTGGGCCATATGGAACCGATAAGGGATCCTCCGACACGGCTCGACCGATCTTATCGAAGCCGGTTTCATTTCCGACGACTTCGTTCTCCGGACCTGAAGCTATGAATCGACGTTTTCGGTACGCAGTTTCGCCCCTTCTCCGAACCGTTCGAAAGTCGCAAGCAACAGAGGTTGTTCCGAGCCGTTCATAAGGAATTCGGGGGCTTCTTTAAGAGCTTCCCGAACTCCTTGAATAGCTGCAAAATAATAAATTACGGCATTTTGTCGAGCAATTCGGCAGCCCGCTTCGCATCTTCCTCCTTGACCACGAGCTGTGCCGGCATCGTGCCGATGGGATAGATCGCCGACATATATTCGTTGCGGATCGTCGAAAAAATTCCGGCTCCGTCCAGAATCGATTTGGCCATTTCGGCTTCGGTGACAGAGTTCCACTCTCTCAACACGACTAATTTTTCATCTTTCATAATCATCGCTGTTTAGGTGATATATTTATTCGGCCATTATATCTTTCGATGTAACAGTTTGACAATCGCAGCATCGAATCCGAAGGACATTTATTCGCATCCTCTGGCCGCATTAAAATTCAGACCTTTCCTAAAATGCGGGTACTCGGAGTACCGTATTTCCAACGAGGTCCACATTTTTTATTAAATCTTTGCATCCCGTCGTTTTTCGGTTCTTCGAACTTCCGTGCTCCCGGTTCCGAACTCCGTTCGTACCCGGCGAAAACGGGCGATGCAGGACCGGATAAATCCGGCTATCAACAAGATACGTTTTTTTTCGGAATGCTGCAAGATTTTTGCCACATATTTCCTATCCCGTCATTTTCAACAACGTAGAATCGTTCGGGCAATTTTTACTTGGAAATACGGAAATTCTTTCATATTTTTTCATTACCTTTGACTTCGCCTTAAGCATCGGCAAGACGCAGATAAATTTGCTTCTGCCCGCGACTTTTCCGTACCTTCGCAAAGGACGGCCCAAAACCATAAATTTTCGAATTATGCCGGATTTCGTCCATTTACACGTACATACGCAATATTCCATCTTGGACGGCGCAGCGGCCATATCGCCGCTCATCAAACGAGCCAAAGCCCTCGGTATGAAGGCTCTGGCCATTACCGACCACGGCAATATGTACGGCGTCAAGAACTTCCACGACGTCGCCACCGATGCGGGCATCAAGCCTATTTTGGGGTGCGAAACCTACGTCGTGCGCAACCGCTTCGAAAAGGACAAGGACGAGAAGGCGGGCGATCACCTGATTCTGCTGGCCAAGAACCTCACGGGTTACCACAATCTCTGCAAGATCGTATCCTACTCCTTTACCGAAGGATTCTATTACAAGCCCCGTATCGACAAGAAACTGCTGGAACAATACCACGAGGGATTGATCTGCTGCTCGGCATGTCTGGGCGGCGAAGTTCCCCAGGCCATCATGCGCAACGACATGGAGGAGGCTGAACAGGTCGTGCGCTGGTTCAAAAGCATCTTCGGGGACGACTATTACCTGGAGTTGCAGCTCCATCCGTCGGGCGATCCGCGCAAGGACGCCGACGTGTACGAGAATCAGTTGCTGGTCAATAAGGCCCTGCTGGAGCTGTCGGCCAAATGCGGAGTCAAATACATCTGCTCGAACGACGTGCATTTCATTCTGGCCGAAGACGCCGTGGCGCACGATCATCTGATCTGCCTCAATACCGGCCGCGACCTGGACGATCCCAATCGGATGCGCTATACGTTCCAGGAGTATCTGAAATCGCCCGAAGAGATGGCGCAGCTCTTCCCCGACCATCCCGAAGCACTCGCCACCACGCTCGAGATCGCCGACAAGGTCGAGGAGTACAAACTCACCCATGCGCCTCTGATGCCCAACTTCCCTCCGCCGCCGGAGTTCCACATGCCTTTCGAGGAGTTGCGCGAATCGCTCGTCAAGAAGATCGAAGATCAGGAAGAGCTGGCGCGAATCGATGCCTGCCACAGCGTCGAAGAACTCGATGCCTGGGCGGAGGAGAGCAAGGAGCGCAGCGAAAAGTTGATGACGGCCAAACAGTTCTGCTACCTGAAAGACCTGACCTACAAAGGAGCCCACCTGCGCTATGGCGCCGAATTGAGCGAAGAGGTCGAGAAACGCATCCGGTACGAATTGAGTACGATCGAATGGATGGGATTCCCGGGTTACTTCCTCATCGTATGGGACTATATCCGCGCGGCTCGCGAAATGGGCGTGTCGGTCGGACCGGGCCGTGGTTCGGCAGCCGGATCGGTTGTGGCCTACTGTCTGAAAATTACCAACATAGATCCGCTGAAATACGACCTGCTGTTCGAGCGCTTCCTGAATCCCGAGCGTATCTCCCTGCCGGATGTCGATGTCGATTTCGACGAGGACGGCCGCGACGACGTGCTGCATTACTGCGTGCACAAGTACGGGCAGAAACGCGTGGCCCAGATCGTGACGTTCGGTACGATGGCGCCCAAGCTGGCGATCCGCGACGTGGCCCGCGTGCAGAAGCTGGCCCTCTCGGAGAGCGACCGGCTGGCTAAACTGGTACCCGACAAGGTTACGCCCGACAAGAAGGCCGGAGAAACGCCTTTCGACTTCTGCTACAAGGAGTCGCCGGAACTGGCCGCCGAACGGGAATCCCCGAACCAGTTGATCCGCAATACGCTCAAATACGCCGAAAAGCTCGAAGGCTC
>OGYE01002930.1_pt1 | contig 10100 bp, 15 predicted proteins | sample 1576471 | NCBI WGS metagenome assembly OGYE01 (sample SAMEA3541532, study PRJEB24748) | human gut metagenome | biome: human gut; feature: human-associated habitat; material: faeces | place: China | collected 2012 | reverse complement strand
CCACAACGGTGAAAGCGAATATCATGACGCCTCTGGAAATGGAGGACTATCTGGATGCCGCCGAGCGTCTGAGTCATCATCATTTACTTGAAATGGATGGTTCTCGAAAGAATGTAAATGCTCAAGTGAAACCTGCTGGATATCGTTCGTTTCTTCTCCTCCGCCAAGTAATTCATCATAAGATGTCAGTTTTATCTTCGATGCACTTCTACCTTTCATCCAAAAGCACCTCCTGTGTCATCTGCCAATATGCAGCCGCTACTTTTCCTTTTGGATCATGCTCAAATATGCTGATTCCTTCCGCACTGATTTCAGCTGCTCGTACTGAAAATGGAATACTCTGTGGAAAAATCTTAATCTGGTTTCCATATGTATCAAAAATCAGATCAGATATATCTCTTGCATAGTTCGTTCGGTTATCCACCATTGTGATCAATATACCTCCAATTTTCAGTTGTTTGTTCAGCTGTCTTCGCACCTTTCCTATCGTCCGTATCAGCTGTTCTAGACCCTTTACAGGAAGATAAGCCGCCTGGACAGGTATAATAACTGCATCGACACTGGCAAGTGCATTGATCGTCAGCATTCCAAGTGATGGCATACAGTCAATCAATATATAGTCGTATTCTTCTCTCATTCTTTCTATATATTGTTTTAAGACAAGTTCCCTGCTCATAATATTTACAAGTGAAACTTCCATTCCAGAGAGTTCGATGTTTGCCGGAATCAAATCAATTCCTTCCTGGTGATGTAAAATTCCCAGTGTATTTTCAAATAGTTCATCTTCTACAATCTTTGTCAGAATAGTAGCCAGTGTGATTGGTAATTCATCTGGGTTATGATACCCAAGACTTGCTGTCATACTTCCCTGCGGATCATTGTCAATCACAAGCACTTTCTTCCCTGCTTTTGCAAGTCCGACTGCCAGATTCACGCAACTTGTTGTCTTGCCAACCCCGCCTTTTTGTGAACACAATGCCAGCACTTTACAATCCTTCATTACTTTCTCTTCCATCCTTTTTATCCTCCCATAAATAACTTGAACCTTTCAGCATCCATAATGCTGCTTCCAAAAATGCAAGATACCGTTCTGTCATACTATCAAGAACCGGTTCTGAAATAACTGGTTTTTCAGACTTCAAATCTTTTGCCACATCCTCCAAAACCAAACTCATTTCCTTCATTTCTGACCGGATAATCTCAATTGTTTCTTTCTTTCCAACAACACATACCTGATTGTAAATGCATGATCGGACGATATAATCCTGTTTTTTCATTCCGCTCACTTTCACTCGTTCTTCGATTGTTGCTTTTTCATAAGAATTCACCCGAAAAGAAATGGTCGTTGTGTTGTGTTTTCCATGTCTGTCACCAGCCATCGCTTATTCCTCCTCTTCCTCATGTTTCTTATCTAGCAAACCTGCTAATTTACTCTGTGTAGACGGATACAGATGTGAATAAGTGTTCAACGTGGTTTCCACCTTTTCATGTCCAAGGCGTTCTGCAATCTCCAATGGAGCCACCCCCATATCAACCAGCATACTGGCATGGGAATGGCGGAGATCATGAAGTCGTATCCGCTTTACACCAGACCGCTCGATTCCGGTAGCCATACAATGTTCCATATGCGATTTGGTAAACCGAAAAAGTCTTTCCTTTTTCATAATTCCATACAAATGACTGCAATACTCCCGGAATTCCTCTGCAAGAAAGTCCGGCATTGTAATCACACGGATACTCTTTGGAGTTTTCGGCTGCGTGATCATATCCTTTCCTTTCAGTCTCTGATAAGATTTATTGATTGATATGGTTTTCTCTTCAAGATTGATGTCATTATAAGTAAGGGCAAGCAATTCACCGATACGCATTCCGGTCCAGTACAGCAGAAGAAATGCTATCCTTGTTTCTGGCTTATCACTTACTGTCTCCAGAAAAGCATTGAACTCTTCCTGCATCCAGAAGTCCTTCGGTTCTCCTTTACTCTTGCCAATCGCTCCTGCCTTCCTGCAGGGATTATCCTGCAGGTTATAATACCGCATTGCATAATTGAAGATTGCAGTCAGCTGGCAGTTCACTGTTTTCAGATAAGTAGGAGAATATCCTTTTCCATTCTTATCCTTATACGTCAGCAACTCATTCTGCCATGCACGGACGTCTGCCACCGTAATTTCACTGAGAATCTTCTTTTCAAAATAAGGCTTGATTTTCAGGTCAATAATATATCGCTTCGTGTACATAGTGTTTTCTCTGAGACGGACATCCATATCTTTGTAATAAATCTCCAGAAAATTTCCAAATTCAATATCCACACCCTGGCTCTGCTGTTGCAGGAAATCTCTTTCCCATTCCTTAGCTTCACCCTTGGTCCTGAATCCTCTTTTCTGTTTTCTTTTCCGATTTCCCTGCCAGTCTTTGTAATAGACCTGTACTTTCCAGTTTTTTCCTTCTTTGTAAACCCCCATTGCTAATCCTCGACTTTCATGCCATAAATCTTTTCTGCCAGAAATTTCGTAGAGATTTTTCCAGCTACTACAATATATCCTTTTGCCTTCAATTCTTTGTTGTATTCTCGCATCAGACTATATGCATAAGTTTTTGAAACTCCAAGAATTGCACACACATCATCCACATCCATATACATTTTTTCCTGCATCATACTCATACCGCTTTATCCTCCTTCAAATACTGCTCAACATGTTCCAGACCATAGATCTTGTCCTCTACATAGCGGGTTGGCACCCGACCGAGAATCACATAATAGTTCTTGCTTGCCAGATCGGCATTCATTCTTTCCACTACCCGGTAAGCAAACGAAACTGATAATCCAAAGAGTTCTGCAATGTCTTCCACTGATAAATACATTTTTCTCTTACGCATGAAACCATTCCTTTCCCTCTTCCTGTGGAATCTCACAAGTATCTTCCACTCCGTAGAAACGCTTCACAAAATACTTTGTCGGAACTTTTCCTCTAAGCGTCAGGTAGCCCTGTTCTTCCAGTTCCTTGTTCAGATTTCCGATGATCTCATAAGCCGATGTCTGTTTTACTTCAAGAAGTTCACATATATCGGCTGCCTTTAAAAATAATTTGTTCTGCATAATCAGTACCTCCTGTGTTTTGAATATTTATCTCTTCATATACTCTGTACTGGCAGATACAAAATCGGACATCATTTTCCGAAATTTATCAAATTTTCTTGTTTTTTAATTCTCCATCAGTGTGATTACTGTGTCATGGAGTTTAAGCTCATTGAAAATAAAGAACCTTTCTGTGGTATCTGTTTTCTAAATGCAGGCAACAAAAAAACAGTCTGCCTTGACGAAAATCACTTCAATCAAAACAAACTGTTCTTCATATTTACTCTAATTTTATTTTATGAGAATAACTGATTTCACGAAATTTGCAGATGAATCTGGAATATAAACAAAAGAAAAAATAATTTTTAAACTCCATTTGCACTCCATTTGGTCTTTTCGACTGCCCGCAAAGCCTTTATTTATGGGCTTTTTCGCGATTTTTCAAGCTACTCAAACTCGATTTCGGCAACTATATATTGTGTCTAACAAAATTGTAAACATCTATATTTGGTACAATTATTCTTAAAATTCTACATATTCTTTGTCGTTTTTGGACTTTTTGCAAGCATTTTGCAATCATTACTATTTCAATATTAATATGTTCCAGCATTACTAATAGCATCTTCTATTAGTTGTTCTATATTATTTTTAATGTCATCGTACACATATGTACTTGTTAAATGAGGTGATTCATAACATTCAACATATTTTGATAAACGTTCTTTATTTTTTCCTATCAAAATATTATAAAACGGATTGCTCCCCTTTGTTGTTTGATTTCCATTCTTATCCTTCAATCCATGTATATATATACCTACAATCCCCTTATTTAGCTCATATGCCTTTTCAATTTCATAATTTATCCACTTTCTTCCTGATGTAGTTGCCCCAATTAACACCACCAAACAAGAACGCTTTGCCATCTGATTATCAATCCACTCTCTAATCTTTGCATCTGTCTTTTCTTTTACTTCTTCCCAGTCATTATCAGAAAAAGTGGAGGAATTATCTACTTTTCCCATATTTCTAACCTGACTTACTCTCCAAGCATCCTTATTGTACTCAAAACTAAAAAACACCTGTCTCTTTGCCATAATTCTACTACCTCCTTAGAAGCTTTATTAATTTAACTATATTTGACACAATTTCATCATTTGACATTTTTGTATTAAGACTCCGAAATGTCTTTCTTACCTCATTATTTACTTTACCATAATATTCTTCAATATTCAAATTGATCTGCTCCCACAATTTTTGAGCCATATAACCTGTACATCCAACTGGAATTACAATATGTTTAGCATCAATTGCTATATCAAATTCCGTTTTTACGCCATTTGCCTCTACTATATTATCATCTTGTTTTTTATTGCCGAATATATAAATAGAAATTCCTGCGCGTGAAATCATATCTTCTCTATACTGTTGCCATAACACTCTTGCCTCTTTACCTTGTGGAAATGGTCTTAACAATAACCTTTGATTATTTATTCTGGTATTATGCATATATATTTCTTCAAGTGCACCTGTAATAACAGCGCTTCCTACGCCAACCCCAAATCCAGATATTATATTAAATTCATCTTGAATTAATCTCGCACTTAATAATTTAATCAAATTTTCGGCTTCTTCCTTCGTAAATACACCATACTCTTCTGCACTCCCAGAGATAAATATATTGTTTTGATTTAATCTTCTCTCTATTTCCTGAAGTATTTCTGTAATTTCTGAAAAATCATCTATCACAAGAGCACTTATTCTATATCTCTTTAAATCTTCTAGAAAAAGGTCATTTCTTCTTTTTGCATAATCATAATCTGCATCTAATTCATAATCTTTTCTATCAATTGATTTCATAATAGCATAATGTTGTCTTGGATTTTCCTCATAATCAACTCTTATACGACTCAAAATATAATCCAAGTTGGGATCTTGAAAACTAAACCCTACAAATAAAAAAGTTTTAGATATTAAATCACCTGTTAAAGCAGACAAAAATTGTTTATGTGCTTTATAATATCTTTCATAATCATCTTTAATCAATATTGCATCATTAGGGTTATTTTTATCACCATGCATTTTATATAAAATGCATTCTCTATTCGCTAATGTATTTGACAAATGTTCATTTCTACTTTTTACATCCACTATTTTTTGCACATTATCAAATGCCTTTTCAATCAAATCGTCATAATTCGTTGTCCAAATCACACCAATTGGCAATCTTGCAAGAATTCTATGATTTTGAGTTGGTTCTTTTTGCTTTGAAAATTCTTCAAAAATAACATCATTAATTATCCCTCGATTTTGATGTTTATTATAGCAATATTGTGCCAATGCAACTAAATCATGCTCTTTTTCAACCTCAAGCCCTAATTCTGAAGCAATAGATTCTAACAATGTTTTCCAATCAACGTAACCAGATTCTTTTGAAAAGCCTGCTCCAGCAAAAAAGGCCGCATTGTTATTTCTTATTTCTTTAACATACTTATTTATAAAAGCATTTATTTCACTATTCATTTCTATCCCTCCAATCATTTCTTAAGCCATTTTTCAAGTGGAACTATTGTTCGACCATTTTCTGTATCCGTACATACATAAAAGCCTTCTTTTATTACAGTCCCATTCGAATATCTTTCACTCCCATAGTAATATGCAATATGTGGATAAATCCGCATGTATTCATTACCTTTATAATCGTAATCGTTAGTCTTATCTGGCTTAATTGGAAAAAGTGCAATATTATCTGTATCAAATTTTTGAGCATCGCCATACCCAAGTTCCCAATTACACCATTTAGACTCTACTGCCCCATTAGTTGCTAATAAGATAAATTTATTACATCTATTTATCCTTTGTTTTATTTTACTTGCCGTTTCACCAGATGTTTTTTTCGGCATTGATTTATCCAAACTGTCAATGTATGCCTTAATATTGTACTTTCTTTCTAGAAGTCCTATCAATCCTTTTATTTCATCTAAATCATCATGCTTGTGCGAAATAAATACAGTAGTTTTTGTAGAGCCATCGAAATTATATTTTGGAATAATATCTTGTGCTGATTCAGTTAAACTTTCCACTCTATATCCATCAAATATCGTTTTATCAAATATATCTTTAGCCATTTAATCATCTACTCCTCTAAATTCCTATTAATCTTATCAATCCACCCACTGTCATCACTCTCAAACAGCTTTATGAACTTTCCAAAATTACTGCTACCAGTAACAGAATCATCTGAATCCAAATCTTTCACTCGTCGACTCATATCTTTATAATTCTCCACAGTAACGTATTCCATAACCTCTTCAATCTGGTCTGCCCTTCCTTTGTAATTCTCTACTCCGGTATATTTCTTTATCAAAGGAGCATTCACTGGTTTTGCTGGAGATTTCAGATTTTCATCGGTCCAATGTTTAGATATAATCTGCATCGTACATGGATTACCAAATATAATCACTTCATTCGCAGCACTATCCACACCATGAAACTCATTAATTTTGCGTTTAATGTCCTCATACTGCTCGTGAGGTTTCTTTTCCGTATCACAGAACACAAGCACAAGCTCATCTGCCCCATTTTGATATCGGTCCTGATACCTCGCCGGGATATTTCCATTTCCACCAGCATTGACCAATGAAATATCATATTGCTCGTTCCATACTTTTAAATTTTTTAATCGATTTAGATACTCATATTCCTCATTACCTTCACAGATAATACAGATTTTATGGTTATCAAAAAACTTAGGGAGCTTATTTTGCATCGGCATCATCCCCCCTTACACCACTTTTAATGCTAAGCAAAGAATTAATCAATTCTGGATCAGGTAAAGCTCCAAGTGCACCTTTCCTATATTTTTCCATAACATCTGTCGTATCTCTCACTCCCTGCTGTGCAGTAAAATCAGCAAGAGAATATACATACACACCTTCTTCATCCTTATGAACAAACCAAATCTGCTCCTTTCGGAACATTCTCTTGCAATCCATAAGATTTATATCATGTACTGTAAATATCATCTGTGCACTTGTATTCAATTCATTATTAAACATAGCAACAATTGCCCTGGTAAGCTTAAAATGAATACTGCTATCCAACTCATCCACGACTAAAATCCTGCCTTGTTCAAGTGCTTCAATTACATAGCTGGCAATAGCTGCAATCTTCTTTGTTCCTGTGGAGTCAAACATCATACTTGGCACATGGACTCCCTTATAAGTAGAAACCAATCTGATTTGATCCATAATGTTCTCTGGAATATCAAGCACTTTCTCATCTGGCTTTTCGTCACCTTCACCAGTTTTCAGCTGTATCTTATCCATATCCACATATTCAAAATTATCCATATATAAGTCAGCATTTTTTATGAACTCAACAACCTTTTGCTGTAACTGATTCTTATTCTTCATAAGTTCAATCGTGTGCTGCATAGGTATGTTATTCATATTGATGATATCAATTTTTTCCGCAATTCCGACAAGAATCTGCTTCATCTCATTGATATGTTCGAATTTACTTGTATCTACCACATAGCATAGCAAATTATTCTTCGATACAACTGAAATCATATTCTGAACGGATTCATCAATACACTCATATATTTCACTAACAGTATCTTTTTTTAACCAACAAACTTCCTTTTCGTTGTTGTACTGATCTTTAAATATCTCCGAAAATGACTCATATATATATTCTTCTTTTTCTGCATCATACTTAAAATCATAAGAAAACTTTCTTCCAGATGCCATAAATGTAACACCTAACTCGCATACATCACTATCAGTAAATATATTTGGCATCAGTCCATTCTTCTTATTTAAAAGTACATTTCTTATTGCCCTAATGCACTTGATTAGACATGTTTTACCGGCATTGTTTGGTCCATATATTCCTACCGTTTTAAGGACATTAAAATTATTCTCTTTGTGAACATTTGCTCCAAATTTTTTATTTCGCATATCTGCTTTCATCGAAAATGTAATGTCATCCTCAAATGCATAACAATTTTTTGCTCTTATCTCTATAATCATGGCTCATTCCTCCAAGTCACTTTTCTATTTACTTATCATTATTATATCATCAAATATTTTTTATGCAACTTTTTTTCATAAAAAATATTCAATTTTATAAATTTAACAATATATCATATAGCAAAAAGGCAGCCTTTCGACTGCCCCAAATCACACATACACCACCTCTCTCACCACAACCGCCTCCGCACAAGCAATAATATTATTCATCTTCCCTACCCACAGCATCTGATTCTCAGCTTTTAACTGCTCTGTCACGTCTTGTTTCTCCTTCATCTTTTCTACAATCCTATCCAGCATCTCATGGCATTCCTCATCAATATCATGCAGATATTCATTCAACTTTCCTTCAAGCAACAGCTCCATATATTCATGACTTCAATAAGATACCTTCACTTGTAAGTATAAATAAATATAACAAAGCAACGCTTGTAGAACTTATTGATTTCTTTGATTCTTTTCCTTTACTTTTCAATGGTGAAAGAATTAAACCAACATAATTAAAAACTGTAAGCATTTTGCAAGCACAGAAAACGGGAAACCGCATAAATGATATACTCCCCATATGGTAGACAATGGAAATATCCAAAAATCTATCATATGAGGAGCATATTTTTATGTCTAGGAAACAGTATAGTAAGGAGTTGAAACTTGAGCTCGTAAAGAAACACCTTGAGGATGGAATCTCTTATTGGAAATTAGGTAAAGAGTATGGAATTGAGGCTAGTATCATCCGCAGGTGGGGTCATAAATACGAAACATTTGGAGAAGACGGTCTAGAAAAGAAAAATGCTGATTTATGTAATTACTCTGCAGAATTTAAGAAGAAGATTGTTCTTGAATATCTTGGAGGCAATATAACGAGTCAGGATTTAGCTGCAAAATACAAAATTCATGCACCAAGTACTGTTCGTACATGGATTAAGCAGTATAATAACCATGAAGATTTAACAAATTCCAGAAAAGAAGGTGTATATCTCATGGCTAAAAACGGTGCTAGAAAAAATACAACCCTTGAAGAAAGAATAAACATTGTCGAAGAATGCATAAACACGGGATGTAATTATGCTTCTACAGCGAATAAATATGGTTACTCCTAAGCTGATTATGAATGGTTTTCAGATAGGTAGGGGAGAATAACTCCCCATTATCCTTTTTCAGCTTCATAATCTCATTTTGCCACTGGATGACATCCGAGGTCCGAATATCATCCAGTTTTCGCTTCCCGAAATAAGGCAGAATCTTTGTCTCAATAATGTGCTTCTTTGTCAGGAAAGTATTGCGTTTTATTCTTGGTTCTAAATCCGTCAGATAAATATCCACAAAACTTTTGAAACTCATACTGATACTCTGAGCCTCTTTCAGTTTGAAATTTCTCTCCCATTCAAGGGCTTCGCTCTTCTTGGCAAAGCCCCTCTTGGTCTTCTGCTTCCTTTCTCCGGTCAAATCCTTATGATAGGTTCTCACCTCCCACATTCCAGTCTTATTATTCTTGATAACCGCCATCTATCCCACCTCTGGTGCTAGAATATCCGTAGATAGCCCGTAGATTCGTTTCATAAAATACTGTGTACTGACACGCCCTTTTATTGTCACGAATCCATCAGCCTCAAGTTCCGCATTCAGCCGTCGTATCAGTTTATAGGAATACGATAGTGAAACTCCCAGCATTTCCATTACATCCTGCGCTGTCAAAAATCTCTTGTTCTCCATAAGCAAATGCCTCCTCTCTTTTGTTTTTATTATTCAGTTCATTTCCGAACTGTTGTGATGTGTATTGTATTAACATTTCATTTTTGCACTGTTGATGATATAATGTACGCGAAGGCAAAAGTGAGCATGGAATTTTGCCGATTGGCATGCGAAGCATGAACAAGCGGCAAAGCACCATGAGAACGCGCCCGCGAACGAGGAAAACCGAAGTTTTTTCGAGTTTTTGCCTTCGCAGAAAACGTATTTAGTATTAATGTACGATGCATGGTTTGTCCCCC
>OGYE01002927.1_pt1 | contig 10110 bp, 9 predicted proteins | sample 1576471 | NCBI WGS metagenome assembly OGYE01 (sample SAMEA3541532, study PRJEB24748) | human gut metagenome | biome: human gut; feature: human-associated habitat; material: faeces | place: China | collected 2012 | reverse complement strand
TCTTCCTGTTAAACTATTTTCATTATTCATTACTTCTTCTGGAGTACCTGCAGCGACTACCTCACCACCATGTACACCTTGAAGTGGACCAATATCTACTAAATAATCTGCTTGTTTCATAGTATCATGGTCGTGTTCTACTACGATTAATGTATTACCTAAATCTCTCATTTCAAGCATTGAATTAATAAGTCTTTGATTATCTCTTTGATGAAGACCTATTGATGGTTCATCAAGTACATAAAGTATTCCAGTAAGTCTTGAACCAATTTGAGTTGCGAGTCTAATTCTTTGACTTTCACCACCAGATAAAGTTGCAGCACTTCTATTTAATGTTAAATATTCAAGCCCAACATTATTTAAGAATGATAATCTATCTTTTATATCTTTTAATACTACTTCAGATATTTTTGCTTGTTCTTTTGTAAGTTTTAACTTACTCATAAAATCTAAGCATTTTTTAATACTTAAATTACATACATCATAAATATTTTTTCCATTTATAAATATATTTAATACACTATCATTAAGTCTCGCACCATGACAATGTTCACACTCTTGATCTATCATATATCCTTCAAGCCAATCTCTAATAAATGATGAATTTGTTTCTTTATATCTTCTTTCTAAAAGACCAATAACTCCTTCATATATTTCAATCTTATCATATGCATTCCCGCCTTTTGATTTAAACTTAAATCTAATTGCGTCATTACTTCCATATAATACCAAATTAAGTTCTTTTTTAGTAAGTTTTTCAATTGGTTTATTCATATCAATTTTATACTTATCACAGAATATTTCTAACTTTTGAATATATATATTAGTGTCTTCCATATTCTTAAATGGTAATATTGCGCCATTATTTAATGATTTTGTTTTATCTGGAATAACTAAATCTACATCCATTTTTTGTTTAAATCCTAAACCTTTACAATATGGACATGCTCCATATGGTGCATTAAATGAGAATATTCTAGGTTCAAGTTCTCTTAATGAATAATTACAATGTGGACATGAAAAGTTTTCACTAAATATTATTTCTTCTCCTCCAATAACACTTATTACTACTTTTCCACCGGATAACTTTGTACTTGTTTCTAATGATTCATAAAGTCTACTTCTTATTCCATCTTTTATAATTAACCTATCTACAACAACATCTATATTATCTTTTATATTTTTTTCTAAAGTAATTTCTTCATTTAAATCATATATCTCACCATTTACTCTAACTCTTGAATATCCTTCTTTTCTAAGTTTATTAAATGTATCTGCGTGAGTTCCTTTTTCTCCTTCAACTATAGGGCTTAATACCATAATTTTTGTGCCTTCATCAAAATTCATTATCTTATTTGTCATTTCTTCAATAGATTGACTTGTTATTGGTATATGATGAGTAGGACAATATGGCACTCCAACTCTCGCAAATAAAAGTCTTAAATAATCATATATTTCTGTTACTGTACCTACTGTTGATCTTGGATTTCTATTTGTTGTTTTTTGATCAATACTAATTGCTGGACTTAATCCTTCTATTAAATCAACATCTGGTTTCTCAGAACCTCCTAGAAACTGTCTTGCATAACTGCTTAAGCTTTCCACATATCTTCTTTGTCCTTCTGCGTATATTGTATCAAACGCTAGTGATGATTTACCTGAACCAGATACACCTGTCATAACAATTAATTTATTTTTTGGTAAATCTATATTTATATTTTTTAAATTATTTTCTCTTGCTCCTCTTATTATTATTTTATCCATGAAAAACACTTCCTTCAAGCATGTATTATACCAAATTATTTTAAATTAATATAGCGAACAAATTAATTTTTTTGAATATTATATTATGGGTGATAATAATGAAAATACTTTTAACAGTATTTGGTGTATATAATACACTTGAAAATGTTGATGATGAGGTCTTTAAAGAGATTATAAGTAAAATTAAACAAGTAAAAGAAATAAACAATGATGATATTATTTTAATTAGTTTCTGTGATAATACTGAAAATAAAGACGTTTTTATGTATTATTTAAGAAATATTACTGACGATAATGAAATATTAATTGGAAGACAATTTTTAAATAATATATATTATAATGATATAGTAAAAAGTGGTGCGCTACTTTATGACAAAAAATTAAGTAAAGAACAAAAAATATTTGATTATACTGCTAAATTAATTGAAAATAACAATATGGTTGATTTATATTACATTGATGGCTCCATTAATGAAGAATATGTTAATGATTTATTTAGCGTATTTGGTGATAAAGTAAATACTAATATAATTAAAAATAAAGATGAGAAAATTATACAAGAAATTGATAATAAAATTAATTCTGTAAGAAAGAATACATATAAAAATAATATGTCTAGTAATTGACATATTTTTTACATTATACATAATTAATAAAATATATTGCTTAATATAAAGAAAAGAAAAAGGTATAATACTAATAAGGGTGAACTTTATGAAGAAAATATTAAGAAATGGAATGTTAATAATAATTGCTATCTGTATTACAACATATCTGGTAATCAGAGTTACCTCAATTTATAGAAGTAATATAAATAAGCATAACAACTTATTAAATAATGTAGATGATAAACTTGTTTACGATAACAAAAATAATAGTACAGCAGAAACAAAAGATAATTCTACTAATTCAGACAAAAATACCAATAATAATTCAAATAAAGATGATTCTAATAAAAATAATTCTTCTAGTTCTAGCAAAAACAACTCTTCTTCTAATTCTAATAAAAATAATTCTTCTTCTAACTCTAGTAAGAACAACTCTTCTTCCAATTCTAATAAAAATAATTCTTCTTCTAGCTCTAGCAAGAACAACTCTTCATCCAGTTCCAGCAATAACTCTTCCTCTAGTTCTAATAAAAACAATTCTTCTTCTAGCTCTAACAATAACTCTTCAAGTACAAAACCTAGTCAAACAGTAAAAGTTACAGGTGTTAGTTTAAATAAAACAAGTGCAGAAATTTATCTTAATAATGATACTGGTTTTAGTGTAAGTGCAACTGTTTCTCCAAGTAATGCAACAAACAAAAATATAACTTGGTCAAGCAGTAATTCAAATATTGCTAGCGTTAATAATGGATATATAACTGCACATAATCCAGGTGCTGCAATTATTACAGTTAAAACAGTTGATGGAAACAAACAAGCAAGTATTAATGTTGTAGTTAAAAAGAAAGTGATTGTTATTATTGGTGCATCTCAAGTAACTAGAATGGTATGGTATAAAAATAGTTATTCATCATCTAAATATAAATATAATGTTGATAATGGTACTCTAGTTTATGTTAATGAAAGTGGTACAGGAATCGATTGGCAAAATACTACAGGTATATCTCGTGCAAAAAATATAATTGAAAAATATAGCTCATATAAAAATTATACTTATTTTTATGTTTTCTTCCCTTTATCAGGTAATACTATACAAAGTTTCTCTTGTGATGAAATATCATCAACAAACAGCACTATTAAAAAATTTGCTAGTGGATACAATACTTCAATTCAAAGTATTAAAAATAGTGGATACAATGTAAAAGGATATGTTGCTTCTATGCATCCTGTTAGAGTTAGTCAAAGAGGAAATAATACAAAAATAGTAACAAATGAAGATAGTAATTCGTGTACTAAATCCTATAGATCTAATTATAAATACTACAAATTTAATTTAGCAATGAAAAGCATTGTTGAGTCCAGTTATTCAAATAACCTTAAATATGAGCCAATATTTATTCAGATAATGGATACAAAACAAGGAAAAAAAGTAAATTTTTCTTATAAAATAACTTATAATACAACGGATGGAATGCACTGGGATTCTAATACTACAAATACATATGTTAATATGATGCTTGGATATATAAGTGAATTATAAAATATTGTTTTATAAAATAATACATGATAAAATAAGGGAAAAGGTTGGTGAAACTTATGATGAACTTAGATCAAATATTAGATGAAATAGAAAAAGTTAGCAAAGAACATTTAGAAGACAATTATAAAAGATATATAATTAATAATTTATACTCTTTATATAAAGAAAGAAAAGAAATGATGGGAGTAACAGAAAACTCTAATACTTTTATTATTGATGAAATACCTTTAATAACAGATGTTGATTATAATAAAGTCAAAGAACTTTTAAACAACTATAAAAAAAATAAATATGTAACTACTGACGACGCAAAATACATATTAAATTGGACTGTTCAAAATACAAGAAAATTTATATCAGAACTTGGTGTAAATATAAAAGGTAATTCACTTGATGGATACTGTGAACTTGCTCAGTTTGTAACACTTTATCCACTTGAAGAAATGGGATTTGAAGTTACTAAAAATACTGCTCAAAATGATTTTGATTATAACTTAAATCATGCTTTTGGAACTCTTACCTTAAATGTAAAAGAAGATGATGAAATAAAAGAAGAACATTTTTTAATAGATGCAACTTATAGACAATTTTTTACAAAAGAAAAATGTAATAAAGGTATGTACTATATGGATAAAACTCCAGATCCTGGTTACTTTGTAAAAAATAAAGTTTTTGCGAAAGAATTAATAAAAAATGGTTTTATAAAACTTAATGAAGAAGTCGCTAAAGAATATGGTGAACCATTTTATCTATCATCACTTGGACTTGGTGAAAAGCCAAATAAAAAAATTAATTATTATGACAATATAATTAATTCAAATGAAGATTATAAATATAATAGAGATGAACTTGAAGAAAATGATATAAGTAAAATATTTAGATAGGAGAAATATTATGGACTTATTTGAGTGGAGTCAAAACATAATGAAAGTTGATCAAAATAAAGTAATTAGTGACAGCATTAAAACTGTAAATAATGAATTAAATGGTCTTACAAAAGACAGAATGTGTAAAGTATATAGTAGTTATGTATATAATGAATTAAAGAAAAATCATATACTTGCAAGACTTATAAATACAAGTGATTTAGGTTTTGATTATGAGCATCAATTTATTTTAGTACCAATAAATAAACTTACTAAAGACTATTACTTAATTGATTTAACATATTCACAGTTTATAAAAAATATAGAAGATGAAAAAGTATTTACTGAATTATTAAATAAAGGATATCAAAAGATAAATAATGAATTATGGATTCAATATTTAAAGAATATTTTAAGAAATAATAATGTTAATTCATCTATTGATGAAGCCTTTAATAAAGAAATAAACAATAATAGAATTAATCTATAATATTGTTTATTTTTTTTCATATATTATCATAGGAGGTTTTATTATGAGTGAATTAAACAATACTGCAACTTCTATAGGTAATTATAATAGTGTTCCAACAAGTTTAACATCAAATACATCTGTAGTTAATATGGTAGAAGGATTATCACTTACTAAAGAAGCTGATAAAGATAACTGGGTTAGTGGATATCTTATATATACTATAACTCTAGATAATGCAACTGATACTACTTATGAACATCCTGTTATAACAGATGTTTTAGATAATACATTAGTTGAATTTGTAAATGATAGTGTTACTATTGATGGGGTTAAAGCTGAAACTTCAAAATATAATTATGATGAAGGAAGCCACACACTAACAGTAAACTTAGATGATGTATCTCACTCAGGAAGTACTACTCTTACGTTTCTCGTTGCGAAAAAGGCATAATGGATTTTTTATACTAAAAAGTAATTGTTCATTAGAATGCGGGGGTAGTACTAAAATAGTAAGTAATTATGTTACAGTAATAAGTCCAGCAAGAAAAAGGTATGGCGGATGTGATACACCTTATTTGGGAATTTAAAAATCACTTTCGGTGATTTTTTTTATTCTTCTATAGTCCACACTACTTTAGCATTATATTCTTCATTTATTTCTAAAGCATTATTTTCTAAACTTAATAGTATTCCTTTATCAGTAGACCATGTAACAGTTGTTATTTTATTTGTGCCCTCATTATTTTCTCCAGTATATACAAGTAAATTATTTTCATTTAAAGTACTAATAGAATCATCTAAATTTTTAAATATTACTGCATCAGTTAATACTTTACCTGTTTCAGATTCCATTTGTTTTAAAAGTTTTACATATACTTTAAATTCAGAACTATTAATTCTACTATCTACAATAGTTAATGTAGTATCAGATGTTTTAGGTAATATTACTGGTGATAAATTTACCGGATTTAAAGTAAATGGTACATTATTAGAGCCTTTTACTAAAGTTAATTCCCCATTATGAGGTGTCACTAATTTTCTTGTTTCGTATATAAAACTAGTTGGAACACATGATGTTATCTCAATATTTGTATTATCAGGTATAACGTTATCAAGTGGATATGAAAAGCTTCCATCACTTTCTACATTTACATTTATTTCATTACCATCATATTTTATTAAAATCTCTGACAAATTCTCTGTATAGCCCATTATTGCCTGTGATGTATTATTAATAGGATATATAGTTAAATATGAATTACCTACTGAAAACTGTTTTCTATTTATAAATGAAAAATTACTTATATCAGGTATAGTTTTAAGTTCTTCCTCTGTAAAATTATGTGACGTTACTGTTGTTTCAGTAGTTGTAAATGTTCCATTAATCATCATTAATTCATCTTCCTTATAATATGAAAAATCAGGAATATTAGAAATAGAACCTGCAACTAATACATCTGTAGAATCTACCCAAAAGTTTGCTCTACTTACATTAAATGAAAACTCAAGAGGATTTTCTGTATACATTACATTTGCATTTTTACTATACATAACAAAACTTTTTGGATTATTTAATATTATTTTATTTGCTGTACCTTTAAAACGAATATTATAGTTATCAGATGGAGTACTTGCATATGTATTAATTATTGAAACGCTTGCTTCTTCATTAACAGTAAGCACACCATATATTACCCACATTGGGACTCTTTGATGTTTAGTTTCTAGAAATGTTAATGATGCTCTTTCATCAATAAGTACATTATTTGTGCCATGAAATGTATATGCTACAAATCCATTACCTGTCGATATATATACATTTGCATCATGTAAGACATAAAAACCAAGCCTTGTTGTTCCATTCATAAATTCTCTTAATTCTGTAGTTATTGTAACTCTACTATTAGGTAAAAATGTAATTGATGGATCTAAAGTTGTAGTTAGAAAAGAGAATAACACTGCATGAACGGCGGTACTATAAATTGTAGTTTTACCACCTATTTCAATCTTATTTGCGTCGCACACTCTTTGTGCAGTTTTTTCATTTGTATCTTCTGTAGTAATATTTGAATCCATTATTATAACTACACCATATGGATTATATGATAATTCTACTCCATTAAATTTTATATTTATAAACTCTGTTATCAAATTTGCATAAATACTATTTGAAGGAACATATATCATTCCATATAAATTTGATCCTACCATATCAATATTTTGAAATGTATACTTTCCTTCTATACTACTTACTATTATAGTATCAGTACTTTCACTACTATCAAGTCCTGTTAAAGTATGCCTAACATTATCATAAGTTCCATCTATGATTATCCTATTTTTATCTTGATTAATTGTAATTCCTTCTGTTAAAGTTATGTCTGAATCAAGATATATATGAATATGTATTATCTTCTTCTAATATCTCTTTTAACTCATCACTATTTGAAACTACTACTGTTTTACTATCTAATACTTTCATTTTACCACCTCTCATTATAATTTATGGAAATATAAATTTAATGAATAATTAAAAAGCAACACATGTTGCTTAATCTAATTTTATTATAATAACTCTAGCATTAGATGAACCATTAAATGTTAAATTGAGCGTTATATTACATTTAACACCAAGAGATAATTCGTCTCCTTCATCAATAGTCGTTAATAATGAACCACTTATTTGATTAAAGTAATTTGATATTCCTTCACTATTTACTTCACTTCCTGGTATTTTTGTACCATTTAATCTAACACTAATTGTTATATTGCCATCCATAGAAGGTGCCGCACTTAAATAATAAAGTACTAAATAAAGACCTTGTTTATTTACTGTAATTGAGTGTGTATTTATATATTCTGTAAATAAAGATGGACCTGTTTGTTCAAGTGGAACAGCTGCTTCTATATCTTGCGTTAATGGAATTACCTGGGTGTATTTGAGTATCTTTCACCATATGCTGATGCTCCTGATGCTGGGCCAGCTGGACCTGTTGGTCCCGTTGGGCCAATATCACCAGGTAATCCTTTTTCTCCAGGAATACCTGGTTCACCAACATTTCCAGTAGGTCCCATTGGACCTATTTCTCCTTTTTCACCAGGCTCACCCTTATCTCCTTTGTCGCCTTACGCACCAACAAATCCTGGTTCTCCTCTTGGAATAGTAAAGTTTAATATTATATTTTCTTTATCACCAACATTTGTAACAGATGCATTTTCATCATAATTACCAGTTATAGTTTCACCTACTGTTATATTAACTGGACCTGCCGGACCCGTTGGACCAGTTGGGCCTATTACATAACAGTATTTACGATTATTACATTTTTTATTACAATTATTATCCATATTTTCAAACATGTATATTCCTCCTCATAATATTTTATGATTAAGAATTAATTGTGAACATTTATTTTAAAATTAAGATATTAATGATATAATATTTTTAGGATGTGGCAGTATGAAAAAAAGAAGAAAAAAGAGAAGAAGATATAAAATTAAAAATATATTAATGTTAATAATAGTAATCCTTTTAATAATAAAACTAACTAGTGTACTTATTAATTCCGGTAAAGATAATAAGAATGAAGTAGTAAAAAGTAATGAACCAAAAACGTATTTAAATAAGGTAAGTAAAACCGATAACTATAATGATGATATAGATAAAGATATTCAAAATACAATAGTAAAATATATGGATTCTTATTTTAAATCTATTACTACATTAAAAGAAATAGATATGACTAACCTATTTTGTGATGACGCTTATGAAGAAGCATATATTAATCAAACAGCAATCTCACTACTTATTAATTCTAGAAAGCTTGAAAGAAATAAAATGACTATTGGTAATGCTAAATATGATATCATTTTTGATGATATAGATAATGAAAATGATACAGTTACTGTAAAAGTACTTGAAAATGATTACTTTCATTTTGACTTTATGAAAGATATAGAATCTAAAGCATACGAGGTTGAAAACACATTTGTATTAAAGAAAACTGATAATACATATAAAATAAAAAGTTTAAGAAAAGTTCAAGATTTTTATGTAATGATAACAAATGAATATAAAACAGGTAAATCAGATAAAAATGCTAAAAAAGAACTTGATAAAATGAAAGAAGATTATATATCTGATTTTAAAGATGAAGTATCAGATTTTAAAACTTATTTAAGTAGATATGAAAATAAAAAAGATACTATTACTAAAACTTGTGATTATAAATATGATAGAACAAAAGCATTAAATTACGCTAAAAAATATGTAACAAATAGAAATAGTAAATGGTCAAACTTTAGTGAATATGGTGGAAACTGTCAAAACTTCGCATCACAAGTAGTATATAACGGCGGAGTTCCTATGGATTTACAAGGTGATGCAATTTGGAAATATTATGGAAATGATTTAGATGAAACTAAAAGTAAAAATGGTAGATCAACATCATGGACAGGTGTAACATTCTTTTATGATTATGCTAAAGCAAATAAAGGTTATGGATTATGCGCAGAAGTAGATATAAATCCTTTCTATGCTGAAGCTGGTGATATTGGACAAGTTGGATATAATAATAACTATAGACATACTGTTGTTATAATAGGTAATATTAAAGATAATAACGGAAAAATAACTGATTTACTTATAAATTCAAACTCTCTTAACTTAGAAAATTATCCATTATCTGGATATGTATATCCTAATAAAAGAGTTATAAAAATACTTGGTTGGAATAAAAATTAAAATTAGCTAATATTTTATTTTCTTTCAAGATAATATGTTAGTTTTTTAACAAATCAAAAGAAAAAAACTCAAGAGATTAAATTTTCTCTTGAGTTTTATTTTTTATAAGAACAATT
>OGYE01002926.1_pt1 | contig 10112 bp, 10 predicted proteins | sample 1576471 | NCBI WGS metagenome assembly OGYE01 (sample SAMEA3541532, study PRJEB24748) | human gut metagenome | biome: human gut; feature: human-associated habitat; material: faeces | place: China | collected 2012 | reverse complement strand
GGCAAGTGCTTAAAGTAAATTCCCGCGCTCTCAATCATACGGGCATACGTATATAAAGCATATGTTTGCTTTAGAAGAGGAGTGAAAATCTTATGATAAGTTTCAAGAAAAAGACATTGCTCTCTGTTGCCGTTGCTGTTATGCTCGGCAGTGCACAGCTGCCGGGGACCTCGTGGGCTGCACAGGCACCAGCTGCAGTCGTACATTTTCATTCGTGTATTTTACTGCATTGTTTAGTTACTCTCTATCCTTCCCATATAGTAAAATCCTTTGCATTCATCAAGATGAACTTCAACCAGCTGACCGATCAGGCTTTCATCTCCCGGGAAATGAACGAGCAGGTTATTGCTCATACGCCCTGTCATCAGATGATGATCATGTTCATTGACACACTCTACAAGAACGGTCTGTACCGTTCCCTCATGAATTGCACATTGTTCTGCGGAAATTGTCTGAACCTCATGTAAAAGACGATTGAAACGATCTTTTACAACATCTTCCGGAATCTGATCTTCCATAATGGCAGCAGGTGTTCCGGTACGTTTTGAATAAATAAAAGTAAATGCACTGTCATAGCGGACTTTTCTTACAACATCAAGAGTCTCCTGGAAGTCCTCTTCTGTCTCACCAGGGAAACCAACAATGATATCGGTAGTAAGAGAAATATCCGGTACTGATCTTCTGATCTTTTCTACCAGTTCCAGATACTGTTCTTTTGTATAATGACGATTCATCTTCTTCAGAATCTTGCTGCTTCCGGATTGTACCGGTAAATGCAGATGTTTGCAGATCTTTTTGGATTTGCCCATGACTTCGATCAGTTCATCGGATAGATCCTTTGGATGAGACGTCATAAAGCGAATGCGTTCCAGTCCTTCGATCTGTTCAATTCTTTCAAGAAGCTGGGCAAATGTAATCGGATGTTCCAGATTCTTACCATAAGAATTGACATTTTGGCCGAGCAGCATAACCTCAACAACACCATCTGCAACAAGCTGGCGGATTTCGGATATGATTGCCTCAGGATCACGGCTTCTTTCTCTTCCACGTACATATGGTACGATACAGTAACTGCAGAAGTTATTACATCCATACATAATATTTACACCTGATTTAAAGTCATATTTTCTTATTGTTGGAAGGTCTTCAACTATTTCTGTTGTTCCATCCCAAATATCCTCAATCCTATGTCCTCCAATTAATCTGTCATATAAAAGTTCAGCTAACTGGAAAACATTATGTGTTCCAAAAATAATATCCACAAATCTATAACTTTTATTTAGCTTTTCAACAACCTGTGGTTCCTGCATCATACAACCACATAAACCAATAATCATTTCAGGATTTTTCTCTTTTATTTTAGATAAATAACCTAATCTGCCATAAATCTTAAGATTGGCATTCTCTCTTACTGTACATGTGTTGTATAAAACAAGATCAGCATGTTCATCATCTGTTTCCTGATATCCTATCTGGCTTAAAATTCCCATTAATTTCTCTGAATCCTTAAAATTCATCTGACATCCGAATGTTACAACACAGGCAGTTAACTTTCTTCCAAGTTTCTGTTCCTTGGTTGCAATAAGTTCCCTGCACTTTTCTATATAGTATTTCTGCTTATCTGTTTCGTTGGTAAAACTCATGTTTCTCTCCTATTACTATTTTTTTATATCTAATACAATTATTTTAATTACTTATTATTTCGTTAAGTTTCCTGTCGTGTTCTTCTGTTGGCAGGCTGTTCATAATCTGAAAATCATATGCTACTCCAATAGTATAAACCTTATGATGTTCCAAAAAACGGTCATAAAAGCCACCACCATATCCAAGTCTTTCCCCTTTCTTAGAAAAAGCCACTCCCGGTACAATAATCAAGTCTCCTTTTGGAGCCGGGGTGGTTTCTGGTGGCTCCGGAATATTAAAATATCCCGGTTCTAATTCTTCTAAAGATTTGACTTCAAAAAAGTCAATATTTTGTCCTTTTACTTTAGGAAATGCTATAATCTTTCCATCTTCTAAAGCCTGCTTTATAAAAGGCAATAAATCAACCTCTTTATTTACACTATAATAACAATATATTACTTTGCTTTTTAAATACTGACTATTATTTAAAAGTCTGTTACATATACGAAGACTTTTCTTTGAAAATTCTTCATCAGTCATTTTTTTTCTTTTTGCAATAAGCTCTTTCCTAAGCTGCTTTTTATCTGTCATTTTAGTGTCCTTTTAATTATTTCTAATCTCTTTTGTTATTACTTTTGTTTTTAATTCTGTTATTGTTCCATCTTCATTTTCAATACTTACATTATTAAGTGATGAGTGAAGATTATTAATAACGGCCATTCTATATTCATTACGAAGCTGTTTCTGCTCTTCCTTTTCTGTCTCTGTTAAACCTTCTGTTTTAGATTTTTTGTATAATTCATTTATTCTTGCTATCTTTAACTTATCCATTGCTTTCTCCATTTCATTATATTTATTTTAAGAAAATATACGTTGTCTGGTTGTTCGAAGAAATTGCTCCTATATATTGCCCCTTCTCCTGAACAATAACTCTCTTTGACGGATACTTATGTATTGTTACATACTCTTTCTCCTTGCCAAACAGACTTTTTTCGATAAATGTGGATACAATTGTTGTATCGTTAATGTATCGAATCTTATATTCATCCGTATAAGTTGTATCAATTTCATTTGAAATAAGATTAAAGAACTGGGTTCCTGATGAATTTTCAGTAATCATATATGGGATGCCCTCTATTACCGTCGCATTTTTCAACAAGGAATGGTCCTTAGTTGTCTTATTTATGCAAGTAAAATTTTCCTTTGTTTCAATATTGTAAAAAATAACTGTTTCGTCATTTTTATCATAATTATATTTTGAATATATTAAGTATTTGTCAATCTTTTTTGAACGAATAAGTGTTGCATCATAAAAAGACTGGTCAATTGCACTTAAAACAAGGTTCGGCTGTTCAAGCTGTAAGTCACTTATAAACTGCTGAATATTTATAACATAAAGTGACTCAACAGGTGCCTCATCCTTTGAAATTCTATCATGTCTGTTATGTTTAAATAAAGAATTTCCCGTCTTCATTACACAGCTTGTTTCATTAAACGGAAACATATAATCAATACCGTTATGAGCAATATTTTCATCGCTAATTGGAATCTGCTTGTTCTTTACAAAATTAAAAAGCAGATGAGAATAATTGAAAAATTCCTTATATCCTGATTCAAATTCTTTTAATGTTGCTCTCTGAATAATCAAATTAGAGTCATCCAAAATAAAAATCTTAATCTGCTTCTGGTCAGGATACAGTTCCATATTATCTTTAAGTGAAATAATCTTTGTATGAGTATGATCCGTAATATTATATTTAATAATATTGAAAGTCTGTCTGCCATCTAACATATCATCTATTTCTGTAAAATAAAGATATTCAGGTTCATATTGACAATCAGTAAGTTCAAATACATCAACCTTTTCAGAATGAGGCATAACCTCCTTTCTTACGTTTTCTTCCAGATAATACAGATAATATCTGACTCTTGGAAGATTTGTAAAACGTCCCTGTTCATATTCTTTTTCTAAAATAATGTCATCCTTTATGTGGATTCCATTAAAATATTCAGACTGTGCCAAAAAACGTATATTCATTAAACTCTCCTTAATTAAGTCCTCTCTAATGCGTTCCATTTATATCTTGCCTTACACAAGAAAAATACATCTTTATATAATACTACATTTTCACGAAAAAGTCATTATTATGCCCTAACAAAAATCTTCCGGTTTGTGAAAATTTTTGCCAATAAATTCAAATATTTTTATCCCGTCTATTGCAGCAGATGTTATTCCGCCCGCATATCCTGCGCCCTCGCCTGCAGGAATAAGTCCCCTAACATTTGACTGGTAATTTTCATCTCTTATTATTCTTACAGGGGATGATGTTCTGCTTTCAACTGCTGACATTATTGTGTCATTGTCATTAAAGCCCTCTATCTTTCTTTCAAAATATTCCATTGCATCACTTATGGATTTACAAACATATTCAGGCAATACATTATTTAAATTACCAAAAGAATATTTTCCTTTTATTTCAGGGGTGATTTTTCCAAGTGCCTCTGTTTTTTTATTGTTTCTAAAATCTTCCAGTCTTTGAATTGGAATATTTCCATTTCCTTCAGCAAAAGCTTTTCTCTCTAATTTTCTTTGAAATTCCACTCCTGCCAAAGGATGTTTTGATGGATAATCCTGTGGTGTTACAGTTGTTACAATGGCACTGTTGGCATTTCTGCTGTCACGCTTACTATAACTCATTCCGTTAACTACGCATGTTTCCTTTTCAGAAGCTGCATTTACAACAAATCCTCCGGGACACATACAGAAAGAGTAAACTCCACGTCCGTTGTCCGTTTTATATGTAAGTTTGTAGCTTGCAGCTCCTAAACGGTTATCACTAAAGCCGTACTGACTTTTGTTTATCTTTTCCTGAGGATGTTCAACTCTTACACCTATGGCAAAAGGTTTCTGTTCCATATTTATGCCTTTATTAAAAATCATTTCAAAGGTATCTCTTGCACTATGCCCTATGGCAAGTACACAAATATTTGTTTCTATTTCTTCCCCATTGCTAAGTTTAACAGCCTTTAGAACATTATTTTCTGTTGTAAAATCAGTCATTTCAGTGTCAAAATAAAATGTCCCGCCTTTACTTTCAATATATTTACGCATATTTTTTACAACAACTGAAAGTATGTCCGTGCCTACGTGTGGTTTTGCATCATAGAGAATATTTTCTTTTGCTCCATTTTCCACAAAAGTTTTCAAAACTAAATTTATTCTGTTTTCTTTATCCTTTATTCCCGTATTTAATTTGCCATCTGAAAAGGTTCCTGCACCGCCTTCTCCAAACTGAACATTTGAATTTTCATCAAGTTTGCCCGTAGACCAGAATTCTTCTATTTTCTTAAGTCTTTGGTCAACCTTACTTCCTCTTTCAACAATAATTGGCTTGTAGCCATACATTGCAAGCATATATCCGCAAAACATTCCTGCAGGGCCAAAGCCTACAATAACAGGTCTGTTTTTTAGTTTTTCTGTTCCTGTTGGCACAAATTCATATTCAGGTTCCCTGTCAAGGACAACAACATTTTTCCTATTCTTGTTATATTTTTTTATTTTAAAACCTATTGTATATAACTTTTTAATACTACCTTTATGTCTTGCATCAATTGAATATTTAACTATTTTTTGCTCAATAATGTCTTTGTTATTGATTCCTGCTTCCTTAATTGCTTTTTCGAAAGCTTTATCCACGCTTTCGTCCACGTTAATTTTAATATTTGATACCTTTATAAATTTCATTCTACACAATTCCTTCCGGCAGTAGCTCCTGTTGCCCAGGCAAACTGTAAATTATAGCCTCCGCATATGCCATCTACATCAAGTATTTCTCCTGCAAAATATAATCCCGGCTGTTTTTTTGATTCCATAGTCAGACTATTAACCTCTTCCGTGCTTACTCCGCCAGCCGTAACCTGAGCAAAATCAAAACCTCTTGGCTTATTTACAACAATCTGATAATTCTTTAACAATTTAAGCAAATTAAGGGTTTCATCTAAATGTAACTCTCCAAGCAAACAATTATATTTTATACATGCTTTTTCTAGCATAACTGCTGTAATCTTTGTATTTAACATTCCATCCATTACTGTGCCTAACTGAATTTTAGGATTGTAATCAGATGCTTTTGCCCAATATTCAACAATGTCATTTATTGAATAATCAGGAATAAAATCAATATGTATTAATGTTCCCTTAGTCGCCATTCTGCTTATGTTAAAAACAGGTATTCCGGATATGCCATAATCTGTAATCTGTAATTCCCCTGTTTCGGAATATTTATTAGCCTCATTAGAATTTCCGCCTTTTTTTCTGGCACTATTTTCAAACCATATATTTGCTGTTGTTCTTACACCTGCCGCCTTATTTAGTAAGTCTTTTTCAGTAATTAAAGCTGTAAGTGCAGGCTTTGTTTCAACAATTGTATGACCAAACTGTTCAGCCAAAGGATATCCTAATCCTGTGGATCCTGTTTTTGGAGCAGCCATTCCTCCAGTGGCAACAATAAGCTTATCACACTGTAATTCAATTCCTATATCTACCAAAAACTTTCTATCCCTATATTTTACAGAATTAACATTATTATTTGTTTTAATTTTCACCCCAAGATTTTCAGCGGTAATTCTTAAAATTTCAAGAACTGTTGCTGCCTGTTCTCCTGCAGGATAAATATATCCGTTCTTATCCTTAGTTCTCATTCCCAGTGACATAAAAAATTCAATGGTGTCTTTATATCCAAAGTTGTCTAATACATTTTTTATAAAATTTTTGTTGCCATAAAAGCACTCTTCATTCATTTTTGTATTTGTAATATTACATTTTCCATTACCTGTAACAAGAATCTTCTTGCCCGGCTTATTTTCATGTTCTATTACAGTAACCTTTGCTCCCTGATTTACAGCAGTAATCGCAGCCATAAGTCCGGAAGCACCGGCACCTATTATTATTACATCCATATTTCATCCTTATTTTTTATTGTTATCTTTATATATTCATTTTCAAACTTTATATGTTAGGCATTGTAGTATCAGCTGGTATTTGACTCAAGATACTTAAACAACTCCTCTGCGTTTTCGTAATAAACTCCGTTTTGTAACATGTTTTTTTCCTTTAAGGAAAAGTCTGAAATATCTATATCTGTTTCAGCCATGATCGTTTTCTTGTCTTTTTTGTAAACATTTAATTTATTGTCTACAGCTATAATCCAATAACCTTCTACTTCAGAATTTTCATTTGTTAATGAATTAGTATTAATAGACTTATTCTCGGTGTATTTATTTACATTATTATTTGTTCCAAATCTAATTCCTGATACATAAGCAATTCCAAAACCTATAATTAATACCAGTAAATAAAAAATATATGCACGTTTACTCATTTTTTCAACTCCTTGCATATATTTTTTACATATTCTGTAATTTTATACTATAATAAATGAACTTTTTTCAAAAGTCTGATTAACATTGTTCCCTTTGGAACACTCATAAGTTCATTTTCTGTAACTGTTCCCGAAATAATAAGAACAACAGCATACACAATAACAGCTACCATAATGGCAAATAATGTACATAATGCATTAATTGGTATAATTTTTGAAGTTAACCAATATGCAAGATAACATATAATCCCCATTGCTGCTGAACAAATAAAAGGTCTTAGGAATGTTTCCCTTAAATCATGGCTGTAACCCATATGTTTCTTAATTGAAAAAGCATTTAATATTGAAACTGTAAGACCAAAAGTAATATCCCCAATAACAACTGCGTAAATATCCAATCTAAACACAATTAATAAAACAGGCAATATTATCAAATGAACCACAAGTGATATTGCTGAATTTTTAATCGGTATGTTAAGCTTGTCTATTCCCTGTAAAATAGCATTACTTATAGTTGAAAGTGAGAAAACAACTACTGTAAGTAAACTAAAAATCATAATTGTTGCCGTTCTCTTGCTTCCGTCTCCAAATAATAACTGGTTAATCGGTCCACCTAAAACTGATAATCCCATACCACAAGGGAAAGCTATAAGCATTGAAAACTTTAATGCCAGTGAAACTTTGTTCTCCATTCCCTGTTTGTCTTTTGCTATATAAGATCTTACCATTGCAGGAACAATTGCTGTAGATAATGATGAAGCAATTGCTATAGGCATTGTTGTAAGCACCCTATATTTAGCGCTGTATACACCCCATAATTCAGCTCTTGTTTTTGATGAAACATCAAAAATTCCCGTGACAATATTTCCGTATATAGGATTGTCAAGAAGATTGCTGATGTTATAAATTGTACTGCTTATTAATACAGGTGTAATTGTAAATATAATAACTTTTGTTATTGTTGCGTAACTGTCCTCTACCTTTGTTTTGTCTTTTCTTATAGGTTTCTTTATATTTCCATATGAGTTCCAAAATACAATAACTACAATTATTAATGCCGCAATGGCACCTGTTAAAGTACCTAATGTACCACCTGCTGCTCCATATGCTGGACCTGCCGACTCACCAAGTTTTGACATTTTGCTAATTGATACACCGTAAACCGTAAGTTCATATGCTGCAATTACGCTGACAACCGCATTGACAATCTGTTCAAAAATCTGTGATATTGCTGTTGGAATCATATTTCCCATTCCCTGGAAAAATCCACGCATTACACCAAGAATGCAGGCAACAGTAAGTGTAGGTGCCAAAACTTTAAGTGCAACAGCTGCAGGCTGGCTCTTATAAACTGAAGTTGCAAGCCAGTCGGCTCCAAGGAAAGCAAACAGACCAAATGAAACACCTAAAACTGCACCGTAAAACAATGCCCCCTTAAAAATTTTATAAGCGTTCTTATACTGTCTTCGCTCTAACTTTTCTGATACTATTTTTGATACTGCCAAAGGCATACTCTGAGATGACAGCAAAATTAAAACATTGTAAATGTCATATGCTGTAGAATAATATCCGTTACCTTCATCTCCTAAAATTCTTGTTAACGGTATTCTATAAATTAAGCCTATAATTCTCACTAATATTCCTGCAAAAGCCAGTATACTTCCCTGAATTACAAAACTATTTTTTGATTTTCGTCCCATTTTATTACCCTTTCATATCATCCGCAGAAAATCCTGCCGGAAGAAGCTCTCTTACTGTATATTCTTTAATTTCTTTGCCATTACTAAGGACAACTGTTCCATCAGCCATAAATTCTTCCATAACCTGACGGCAAATACCACAAGGTGGAGTGAAATCTCCTGATGAACTTACAATGGCTATTTTTTGAATATTTTTATGGCCTTCACTTACAGCTTTTGAAATTGCACATCTTTCTGCACAAATTGTAGCTCCAAAAGAACTATTTTCAATATTGCAACCGGTATAAACAACTCCATCTGTAATAAGTGCCGCTCCAACTTTAAATTTACTATATGGAGCATATGCGTAATTCATTGCCTCTAAGGCCTTATCAATCAATTTTCTGTTATCCATTTAACATACCTCTAAATATTTTTCAAGATCCAATTTTTATTTAACACAATAACTTTGGAAATAACAATTCGGATAGCCTTTTGATAACAACTTAAATAATTATTTAGAAATTTTTACATCATTTGAATATTCATTCTGAACCATACAAATCCATGTTTTTCCCTGATTTAAAACTATTTCCTTACCTGACTTATCTAAGTATGTTGTTCTGCCCTTTTTCTGGTCTTTCTTCCAAGTGATTTTTTCAGCTTTTCCATTTGTAATAAACCAGCCGTTTCCACTTCCTGTTAAAGTCATATTAAGGCTTTTTCCATCAGGATATAAAGTAGCATTAACAAACTGAATTATAATGTTTGAGCAGTGAAGCTGTTTATTGTTCTGGTCATCAATATGTTTTTTTCCATACTGGAATCTGTAATACTGTCCGTCTTTCTGATTATACTCAAACCAAGGTTTATTTACAGGATATCCAAGTTTAACTTTGTTTGCCAGCTTTGTTGACTGAAGAGAAATCTTTTCATTGTCAGTAGCAAAACTAAAGTGTGATTTGTATCCATTCTTATATTTTCTTCTGTAACCAAGTTTCTTAATTGAACTGTCAATTCCCTTCGCACTGGTAAAACAGTTATGTGGAGCAACTCTGTCCGATGTTCTGTAATAACCGCTTTCAGCATTAAATGAGCCTACGTTGTCAATTGCGTCACTTTTCAAGAAATCTAAAGCATATTTTGACTGTCCGAAATGGCAATAAATTGCATCCCATTCCAAAGCGAAATAGCAATAATAAAGTCTGCAGCTTCTAACTGAGCCAATCTTTTTAAGCTTACCATAATTCTCAAAAAGAGCCATAAGTCTTGTTATGCTTCCCTCAACAGGTGCTTCATATACAATCCCTGCATTATCAATACCTGAATGTGGAATGGCATTAATAATATTATTGTACATAACTGCAACAGGTCTTTTATCAGCAAGCTTTTCACTTATATGCTCTCCTGTAAGCATATTTTGTTATAA
>OGYE01002909.1_pt1 | contig 10142 bp, 7 predicted proteins | sample 1576471 | NCBI WGS metagenome assembly OGYE01 (sample SAMEA3541532, study PRJEB24748) | human gut metagenome | biome: human gut; feature: human-associated habitat; material: faeces | place: China | collected 2012 | reverse complement strand
GTCGTACGATGCTGAGCCCTAAATATAAGATAAGGCTGGCGGGATTTTCTACCCGTTTTCTGCAACGCATTATTAAAATGGAGAAGAAAACGTGGAATACCGCCGCTCATATTCACAACAATCCGGTGAAGTCTATCAGCGAAGGCGGGGACGAACCTGTTTTCAGGTTCTATCGGGATTTGATTGTGGCGAAGATCAATGATGAACCTCATTATTATCACAAGGAAGTGATGCAACATCTCTTCTCCGCTCTCTTTTGTGAGATGCTGGGACAGCTTCACAAGGAAATCGATGCTCCCGACAAGGGGGACAGTCCGAAAGAAGGCATCAAACAGGCGGATTATACCCTGCGGAAATTCGTGGAGCTATTATCGAAGGACAAGGGTATGCACCGTTCTGTGAGTTATTATGCGGATGCGCTTTGCTACACTCCGAAGCATTTTTCGAAAGTCATCAAGCAAGCGTGTGGCAGGACTCCGTTGGACTTGATCAATGAAACGACGATAGAACATATCAAGTACCGGCTGAAACGTTCGGACAAGTCCGTTAAGGAAATAGCGGAAGAGTTCAATTTCCCCAACCAGTCCTTTTTCGGGAAGTACGTAAAGATGCATTTGGGGACTTCACCGGCTAATTATCGGAATCGCAAGAATGAGTGAGACGAAGAATCTCTTGGAAAGCCTTCAGGTAGCGTTCGCTGACTGTCTCCATATTGATATTTTCCCGGATCATCCGTTCCGACTCTTTTCCCATCTCCTTGCAACGTTCGGGAGATTCGAACATCTCTCTGATTCTATCTGCCAGACTATCGGCGTCTCCGTCTTTGAAGAAATAGCCGTTCTTGCCTTCCATGACCAGGTCGCGTTCCGTACTGTCGCATACGGCACAAAGGACGGGCATACCATACGTCATGGCATCGTTGATCGAAAGCCCTCCCATGCCGGCAAGCACATAGATACTCGATTCGTTCATATAGGCGCCCAGCGTTTTCGGGTCATAGACGGCTCCGATAAAGCGGATGCTGTCTGTCAGTTGCAGGTCGTTTGCCTGTTGTCTGAGGTTGTCCAGTTCCGGTCCGTCTCCTACGATCACCAGTTCCGCTTCCGGATAGTCGGCAGCTACCTTCCGGAAAGCCTCTATTAATAAATCTACCCGTTTCCATTTTACGAGCCGTCCGATGTGCAGCAGTCGACGGTCGCACGGGGGAAGGATGGAGGGGGAAGCCAGTACGGATTCTTTTTCTTTGAGAAGCGCTTCCGTATCGGTCGAGTTGTAAGTGACGTGTATCTGCTCCTTCTTTACTCCGTAAGAGGGGAGGATGTCGTAGGCGGCTGTCGAGTAGTTCAGCGTTCCGGCAGCTTGGGCGTAGCAGTACTTCCGTATCCTTGCCGTTATCCATTGGCGCAGATAGAATCCGGTCCCCTTGCTGAGCAGGCGCATACCTTCGTCGTGCATCGGATTGGCTTTGAAATATTCCTTGATCTTTCCGTAGGGAGGAGTCTGGAAGGGGATTTCACGAATCACCAGCTTGGCGTTGCAGGACTTCATAGCCTTTCTCAGTGCGGGCTGGAAGAATACTTGCAGGAAGTAGGGCCATCCTATTACCACTATATCCGGTTTTTCTTCCGCAATGATTTCGGGAAGGGCGGGGAAAGCGCTTTTTCCGTAGAACATCTTCTTCTCCGGTGTAGTCAGATGCTTGTAGATTCCTGCTTCTACCATTTTCACCCCTTTGCCTATGGTCGTATTCCCTTTCTTTGGACTGACAACGGTTATTTCTACTCCTTTTGCCTGTAGCCTGTTGAGCATGGCATTCAGGTAGTGGGGGATTCCTCCGAATGTAAAAAGTACTTTCATTGTATATGCTTGCTGATTTGATTAAAACATGTGATTAGTTTCTCCACTTCGTGTTCGTGGGCGTACCGGGCGAAAGCCTGAGTGTTCATCTTTGTTTCGGTACACAGCGAGCGGATAGCTGCGCTGCATTCTCCGGCGTTGTCTTCTCCGGTGGTTTGACCAGTTCCGTATTGTTCTACCCTCCGGCCCATGCAGAGGCCGCGGCTGACTATGACCGGTTTGCGGAAGGCGGCAGCTTTGGTCAGGAGGTTGCTGCTGCCGGTGAACTGCTTGTATGCGGCAAAAATAAGGTCGCTCTCCGCTATCAGGGCATTGAAACAGCTTTCATCGGGAATCTTCTCCAATGAGAACAGACAGTTATTCCTTGACTCCCCGAACGCCCGCAGGTCGTTTTCCTGTTGTGCGGTGAGAGAAGATTTCCCCGCAATGAGGAAGAAATATTCATCCTTTGGCAATAAAGGGATACTCTCTAGCAGTAACTTTATCCCCTTGCGGAAATTGATGGAACCGAGCAGGGATATCACTTTCCTTCCTCTGGCTTCCTCCTTCAGTTTCCGCACCACCCCCGTCTCCATATCCAGCACGCCGCCCTTGGCCCGCTCCTGGAGCTGGAGCGCCTGCAAATCCGCCCACAGGGTATTGGTGGCATCGGTGGGGCCTGCCAGGAAGCTCTCGTCCCCGTCGTAGGGGATTAAAGAAGAAGTTGCAGAAGCACCAGCTAAAGAAGCTGAGGTAGCAACAGAAGAAACAAAAACAGAAGCAACAGCTGAATAATAAATGAAAGAGGTGTCTGATTATAGGACATCTTTTTAGTTCATTAAAAAATAAGTAGTTCATGCTAGTAAGTACAAAAAGAGGGAGAGCTCATCTGAGCTCCCCCTTCGTTGATGCTAAAGTTTTTATTTGGAGAACACTGCCTCGATAGCAGCGATAGGGTCGCAGTTCAGTGAGACAGGTACTTCAAAACCTATGCCGGTGCATGGTGTTCCGTGCAAAAACAGGGTAGTGAAAACTCCAGTCTTTTCCCAGCCAAGAGTTTTCATAACATCAAAGCATATTACTTGTGCTTCGATATTTGATTTCCGGTTAACGGTACCAATTGATAAGGTACTGTCGCCGTTATCTACGACTACAAAATCCCGTTCTCCATTGTTTAAAACTTTCTGCTTCATGTTGACTTCCTCCTTGGCATTTGCCATATAATGTAATGTATTAATAGTGTCAGATGTAACGAGGATAAAACGTTGCATCCTATTAATTATAACACTATTAACATAAAATGTCAAAAATTTCAACAAAAAAATACAAAAAAGAGCTTTACAAAAAAGAACAACTAATATAAAATAAAATAGATAAAGTGGGACAAAATAAATATGTATACGGAGGAAAAAAATGAAAGAAAAAAATGAATTAAGTTACAGAGACTTAAAAATGATATGTAATCAAGATATGTTCAAATTTGATACAACACAAGAGCTAGAACCAATAAATGATGGAATTGGACAAGAAAGAGGAATAAAAGCGTTAGAATTTGGAATAGATGTAAATGTAAAAGGTTATAACTTATATATAGAAGGACCAAGTGGAGTCGGAAAAACTATGTATGCCAAGAATTACTTAGACAGTATTGCACCAAAAAAGAAAGTTCCAAATGATTGGTGCTATATATATAACTTTAAAAACCCAAATGAACCAATAGCAGTATCACTTCCAGCGGGACAAGGTAAAGAATTCAAAGAGAATATGGATGGATTTATAAAAGAAGTAAAAAAAGATATTAAGAAAACATTTAATGCAGATGACTTTGAAAAAGAAAAAGCATTAATCAAAAAGGAATTTGAAGAAAAACGAGAAGTAGTCTTAACAAAACTAAATGAAAATTCACAAAAACATGGATTTCAAGTAAAATCAGCACAAAATGGAATATACATGATGCCAATAGTAGAAGGAAAAGTAATACAAGAAGAAGAATTTGAAAAACTAGACGAAGAAATAAAACAAGTATATGAAGAAAAATCAGCAATAGTGCAACAACAGATAATGGATGCAATAAGTGAAATAAAACAAATAGAAAGACAATCAGATAAAAAAGTTTCTGAATGGCAATCTAATATAGCATTGTTAACAGTTAATGCACACATTAACTATATAAAATCAAAATATAAAAGAAATAAAAAAATAAATCAGTTTTTAAATGATGTAAAGCAAGATGTATTAAAAAATGTATCATATTTCTTAGAAGAAGACAAGAATCAAAATAATAGTCAACAACAAGGACCACAAACTCAAAGAGTTCAAGATCCATGTCTAAATTATAGAGTAAACTTATTTATAGACAATAGCAATTTAGAGGGATGTCCAGTAGTAATGGATTCAAACTATTCATATCAAAACTTATTTGGAAAATTAGAATATGAGAATTATTATGGTGCACTAAAAACAGATTTCACAATGCTAAAACCAGGATTAATGCATGAGGCAAATGGTGGATATATTATATTTCAAGCTAAGGATTTACTAGCAAATCCAGCATGTTACGAAGAATTAAAAAGAGTATTAAGAGTAAAAGAATTAAGTATAAACAATGCAATGGAACAACGTTCATCAGTAATGATGGTATCATTAAAACCAGAGCCAATTCCACTCGATTTAAAAGTAATACTTATAGGAAATGCTAATATATACCATACATTGTTATCAATGGATATAGACTTCAGAAAACTATTTAAAATAAAAGTGGAATTTGAAGAAACAGCACCTATAAATGAAGAGAATGTAAACAAATTAGCACGATTTGTCCATACATTTTGTGAACAAGAAGGATTGTTACAATTAGATAAATCAGCAATGGCAAGAATTGTAGAATATGCATCAAGATTGGCAGGAGAAAAGGGAAAATTATCAACTAGATTTACAGAAATTGCACAAGTGGTTGGTGAAGCTTGTACATGGGCAAAATTAGGAAAAAGTAAAATTGTTACAGAAGAATATATAGACAAGGCATTAAATGAAAGAATTGATAGAATAAAAAAATATGATGAAAAATATATAGAAATGATAAAGGAAAATACACTTTTAATAAATACAAAAGGTTCATTAGTAGGAGAACTAAATGGATTAACTGTAATGACAATAGGAGATTATACATTTGGTAAGCCGGCTAAAATTACTGTTAACACTTATACAGGAAAAGGTGGAATAGTAAATATCGAAAGAGAAGTTGAAATGTCAGGTTCAACACACAGTAAGGGTGTATATATTCTTTCAGGGTATTTAGGAGAATTATTTGCACAAGATATACCACTATGTTTAACAGCAAGTATATGTTTTGAACAATTATACAATGGGGTTGATGGAGACAGTGCATCAAGTACAGAATTATATGGATTGCTTTCAAGTCTTTCAGAAATACCTATCAAACAGTCAATAGCTGTAACAGGTTCTGTAAATCAAAAAGGGCAAATTCAACCAATAGGTGGAGTAAATGAAAAGATAGAAGGATTTTTCCAAATTTGCAAAATGAGAGGACTAGATGGTTCACATGGTGTAATGATTCCTGTACAAAATATAAATAATTTACAACTTTCAGATGAAGTTGTTGATGCTGTAAAAAATAAACAGTTCCACATTTATGCAGTTTCAACAATAGATGAAGGAATCGAAGTACTAACAGGAGTTCCAGCAGGAAAAAGAGATAAGGATGGAAACTTCCCAGCAGGAACAATAAATAGATTAGTTTATGAAAAATTAAAAAAATATGCAAAAGTATGTGAAAGATAAGTTGTCAAGAGGAGAAATGCTCCTTTTAGACAACTTTTATTAATTTGTTGAAAATTCAAAATAATTATTGTAAAATAAAAATATATGAGGTGAAGCAAAATGCAAGAACAGGAATACAAAATAGAAAATATAAAATCATTTGAATTGGCAGATATATTTGATTGTGGTCAATGCTTTAGATGGAATAAGCAAGAGGATGGAAGCTATACAGGCATATTTAGAAAAAATGTAATAAATGTTCAAAAACAAAAAAATATAATAATCTTTAAAGGAATATGTGATGGAGAAATAAAAGAAATAGTAGAAGATTATTTCGACTTGAAAAGAAATTATGAAGAAATAAAAAACAAATTATCTCAGATAGACGAAAATGTAAAAACAAGCATAGAATATGGACAAGGAATAAGAATATTAAATCAAGATTTATGGGAAATGATTATATCATATATAATTTCTGCAAATAACAATATTCCAAGAATAAAAGGAATAATAGAAAGACTATCAAAAACATATGGGCAAGAAATAGAATGGAATGGAGAAAAATATTATACATTTCCAACACCAGAAGAATTAAAAGATGTAACAGTAGAAGATTACAGAAAACTAGGAGCAGGTTTTAGAGATATAAGACTATATGAAACAGTGCATATGATATTAGATAAAAAGGTTAATTTAGAAGAAATGCAAAACAATTCAAATACATTAGAAGTAAGAGAACAACTTTTAACATTATCAGGAGTTGGTCCAAAAGTAGCAGATTGTATATTGCTATTTTCAACACTAAAAAGATTTGAAGTATTTCCAATAGATGTGTGGGTTAGACGTGTTATGAATGAATTGTATATAAAAAATGAAGATGAAACAAAAGTAAATAAAAAAGAAATTGAAAAACTTGCACATGCTAAGTTTGGAAACTTAGCAGGAATAGCACAACAATATTTATTTTATTGGAAAAGAGAAGCCTAAAAGTCATTGACTTTTGGGCTTTTTGCGAGTATAATAATGATATTGAATTTAAAAGAGAAGAGAGGAATAAATATGGCATATAATTTTAAAGAAGTAGAAAAAAAGTGGCAAGATAAATGGGAAAAAGAAGGAACATTTAATGCCAAAAATGATTATTCAAATAAAAAGAAATGGTATGGACTAATAGAATTTCCATATCCATCAGGACAAGGACTACATGTAGGGCATCCACGTAGTTATACAGCATTAGATGTAATAGCAAGAAAAAGAAGATTACAAGGTTATAATGTTTTATTCCCAATAGGATTTGATGCATTTGGACTACCAGCAGAAAACTATGCAATAAAAACAAATGTACATCCTAAAATAACAACAGCACAAAATATAGCTCATTTTACAGAGCAATTAAAATCATTGGGATTTTCTTTTGACTGGTCAAGAAAAATAGACACAACAGACCCTGAGTATTACAAATGGACACAATGGATTTTCATTCAATTATATAAACATGGTCTAGCATATAAAGCAACAATGCCTATCAACTTCTGTACAGGATGCAAAGTTGGTTTAGCAAATGAAGAAGTAGTTAATGGTGTTTGTGAAAGATGTGGTAGTCCTGTCGTTCAAAAAGAAAAATCTGAATGGATGCTTAAAATTACTGATTATGCTCAAAAATTAATTGATGATTTAGATGATGTTGATTTCTTAGAAAAAATCAAAGTTCAACAAAAAAATTGGATTGGTAGATCAGAAGGTGCAGAAGTTAATTTCAAAATTGCTAATATGGATAAGAATTTAACTGTTTACACAACAAGACCTGATACTTTATTTGGCGCAACTTATATGGTTATTTCCCCAGAACATCCAATTTTAAAAGAATTAGAAGATAAAATTGAAAATTTAAGTGAAGTTCAAGAATATCAAAAACAAGCTAGTTTAAAATCTGCTTTCGAACGTTCTGAATTGAATAAAGAAAAAACTGGTGTTGAAATTAAAGGTATTACAGCTATAAATCCATTGACAAACCAAGAAATTCCTATCTGGATTTCTGATTATGTTTTAATTACATATGGTACTGGTGCAATAATGGCTGTTCCTGCTCATGACACTCGTGATTATGAATTTGCTAAAAAATTCAATTTACCAATTGTTCAAGTTGTTGATGGCAAAAATGTTGATTTATCAAAAGAAGCTTTCACAGATGTTGCAACAGGTAAACTTATCAATTCTGATTTTTTAAATGGTTTAGAAGTTTCAGAAGCCAAAAAGACTGTTATAAAATATTTGGAAGATAATCATATTGGTACTAAAAAAGTTAATTATAAATTACGTGACTGGGTATTTTCTCGTCAAAGATATTGGGGTGAACCTATTCCAATGGTTTATTGTGATGATTGTGGCTGGGTTCCACTTGATGAAAAAGATTTGCCTTTAAGATTACCAGAAGTTGAAGAATTTACACCTGGTGAAAATGGTGAATCACCTTTGGCAAAACAAACAGATTGGATTAATACTACTTGTCCTCATTGTGGTAAACCTGCGAAAAGAGAGACAGATACAATGCCTCAATGGGCTGGTTCTTCTTGGTATTTCCTAAGATATATGGATCCACATAATGACAAAGAACTTGCTTCAAAAGAAGCTTTGGAATATTGGTCACCTGTGGATTGGTATAATGGTGGTATGGAACATACTACTTTGCACTTATTATATTCAAGATTCTGGCATAAATTCTTATATGATATTGGTGTTGTTCCAACAAAAGAACCTTATCAAAAACGTACTTCTCATGGCATGATTTTGGGAACAAATGGTGAAAAAATGTCTAAATCAAAAGGAAATGTTATAAATCCAGATGATATAGTAAATGAATTTGGTGCTGATACTTTTAGAGTCTACGAAATGTTTATGGGACCTTTTGATCAAGTTGCTGCATGGTCTATGGAAAGTATTCGTGGCTGTGGTAAATTCTTAGATAGAGTTTGGAATATGCAAAATATGTTAGTTGATGGTGATATCTATTCACCAGAAACTGAAAAAATGATGCATAAAGCAATTAAAAAAGTTTCACAAGATATTGAAGATATGAAATTTAATACTTCTGTATCTACCTTTATGACAATGGTTAATGAATTTTATAAGATTGGAAAAATTAATAAAGCTGAGTTTAAAACATTTTTAACTTTATTAAATCCATTCGTACCACATATTACAGAGGAACTTAATAAAATTGCTGGTTTTGAAGCTGATGTTTCTACATATAGTTGGCCAGAGTACGATGAATCAAAAACTGTTGATGATGAAATTACTTTACCTATTCAGTTTAATGGTAAATTAAAAGCTACTATTACTATTTCTGTTGATGATGATGAGTCTTCTGTTAAGGAAAAAGTTCATAATGCTATTGATTCTAAATTGGATGGTAAGACTATTGTTAAAGAAATTTATGTTAAAAATAAAATTTATAATGTTGTTGTTAAATAATGTTTAAATTTGTAAGATTTAATAAATATAATTTATATTTGTGATATAACTTTAATTATCTACCCTATTGAATTTTGAAGTTCAATAGGGTATTACTTTGGAATTAATACGCTCGAACCGCTGAATTTAAAGCGTAGATTTTATCATCATGATTATCTAATCTTTTTTCGCATTTTTCTACTCTTTTATTTACTGAATTAAATTTTTCTGTATGTCCTGTGACTACATCTAATAAAATATCAAGTTTTTCTCCATGTTCTACTTCTATTCTTGCTACTGCTAGGCTTACTTGATTTATTTTTTCTAAAAGATTTTTTTCCATTTTTTGTTGTTTTTCACCAAGTTCATCAAGTCTTTTGAATGTTTCTTCTTGTTTTTCACCAAATTCATCAAGTCTTTTGGTTGTTTCTTCTTGTTTTTGTCCAAGTTCATCAAGTCTTTTAACTGTTTCTTCTTGTTTTTGTCCAAGTTCATCAAGTCTTTTGAATGTTTCTTCTTGTTTTTGTCCAAGTTCATCAATTCTTTTGGTCGGCGCCATCGGCGGAGGCCTGAAGGCCGGTGACATCCTGGGCCATGGCAAAGTAGCTTTCGGTATAGAAAAGCGGCATCACAATAAACTGATCCACCAGCAGGGCTTCGGCATTGGCATCAACGTCCAGCCGGCGGGAGATGGCCACGGGGTCGATGTGAAAAAATCCCGCCGATACGCTTGCAGCATCCCGGCGGGTTTTGTTTTATGCGTTTTTGTTATTTTGTAAAGGTAATATCCAGTTTTTTCATCTGCCGCCACAGCGTTGTCTTGCTGATGCCCAGGGCATCGGCGGCCTGCTGGCGCTCGGCGTGGGCGACACCATCCGTGTTTCGCTGACGGACGATCCGGTCAAGGAGGTCTACGCGGCAAAGGCGATTCTCAAGGCTGTCGGCAGAGCGGAAGAGGGCATCAACGTGGTTTCCTGCCCGACCTGCGGCCGCACGCGCATCAACCTCATCGACATTGCCAAAGAGGTCGAGCAGCGCTGTCAGAGCATTCGCGGCAAGAAGATGAAGGTAGCCGT
>OGYE01002908.1_pt1 | contig 10143 bp, 9 predicted proteins | sample 1576471 | NCBI WGS metagenome assembly OGYE01 (sample SAMEA3541532, study PRJEB24748) | human gut metagenome | biome: human gut; feature: human-associated habitat; material: faeces | place: China | collected 2012 | reverse complement strand
AGTGGAGAAACTATATCAGTAACAGAGAAGAACTATGAAACGTACTATTGCCATAGTAGCCGGAGGAGATTCCAGCGAACTTGTCGTTTCCTTGCGCAGTGCACAGGGACTTTACTCTTTCATTGACAAAGAGCGTTATAACCTGTATATAGTAGAGATGGAAGGGCATCGGTGGGAAGTAGTCCTTCCGGACGGCTCCAAAACCCCGATAGACCGTAATGACTTCAGTTTCATGGAGAACGGCGAAAAGAAACAATTCGACTTCGCCTACATCACCATCCACGGAACTCCGGGGGAAAACGGTATCCTGCAAGGTTACTTCGACCTGTTAGGAATCCCCTACTCCAGTTGTAACGTACTGGTATCGGCCATGACTTTCAATAAATTCACCTGCAACCAATACCTGAAAGGCTTCGGTATCCGCGTAGCCGAATCACTGATCCTGCGTAAAGGATTTGAAATTACAGACGAAGAAGTAATCAACAAAATCGGTCTGCCTTGTTTCATCAAGCCCAACGCCGGCGGTTCCAGCTTCGGTGTCACCAAAGTAAAGACTAAGGAAGATATACAACCCGCCATCGAAAAAGCTTTCGAGGAAAGTGACGAAGTAATGATTGAAGCCTTTATGAAAGGAACGGAAATCACCTGCGGCTGTTACAAGACCTCGGACAAGGAAGTGGTATTCCCCATCACCGAGGTGGTAAGTGCCAACGAATTCTTTGACTATGGAGCCAAATACAACGGCGAGTCACAGGAAATCACACCTGCCCGCCTGCCCGAAGATACAGCCGAGCGTGTACGTCTGCTCACCTCGGCCATTTATGACATTCTGGGGTGCTCCGGCCTTATCCGCATTGACTATATCATTACCGAAGGCGAAAAAGTAAACTTGCTCGAAATCAATACCACTCCGGGCATGACAGCTACCAGCTTCATTCCCCAACAGGTGCGTGCAGCAGGATTGGATATAAAAGATGTGATGACTGACATTATAGAAAATAAATTTTAGTGATATCACTGACTAACCTTTATAAATTATGAACATACCAGCTGAATTTAACGAGATTCGTCCGTACACTCCCGAAGAGTTGCCGCAAATCTATGAAGAATTAATCGCTGATCCCGCTTTCCGGACAGTGGTAGAGTCTGTTATGCCGGGCGTACCTTTCGAAGGTCTTGCCATGAAGATGCGTCAATGCAAAACAAACCTGGAATTCCAAAAAGCGTTCTTTTACGGACTATTATGGGATTTAGTGAAAAAAACAGCCAACGGACTGACATTCGACTGTTCCGCCTTGTCCGACTTAACCCGGAACTACACTTTCATCTCCAATCATCGTGATATTATTCTGGACTCGGCTTTTCTATCTATCCTACTGATAGACAACGGAATGACAACCGTAGAGATCGCCATCGGCGACAACCTGCTCATCTACCCATGGATTCATAAGCTGGTACGTGTCAATAAATCATTCATCGTGAAACGCGGCCTCAACATGCGGCAGAAACTGGAAGCATCTGCCTTGATGTCGCGCTACATGCATTTCGCCATGAAGGAAAAACATGAGAATTTATGGATAGCGCAACGTCAGGGACGTGCCAAAGATTCCAATGACCGTACCCAGGACAGTGTATTGAAAATGATGGCCATGGCAGGTGAAGGCGATGTTACCGAAAGACTGAAAGAACTGAACATCGTTCCGCTAGCCATTTCTTACGAATACGACCCGTGTGACTTCCTGAAAGCAAAAGAGTTGCAGCAAAAACGCGATGACGAACATTTCCAGAAAAGTCCCGAAGACGACCTGATCAATATGCAGACCGGCCTTTACGGATACAAGGGACGCATCCATTTCCAGACTTCCGCCTGTCTGAATCATGAACTGGACGAACTGAAAGAACTCAATTTGCCGAAATGTGATTTGTTTACCGCCATATCGGAAACCATAGACCGGCATATCCACAGCAGTTACCGCCTGTTTGCAGGTAATTATGTGGCGTGTGACCTCTTGATGGGAGACAACCGTTTCACGGCCGAGTACACAGAAGAAGAAAAAGAGCACTTTGAAAAATATCTGGAACAGCAGATTGCCAAAGTCGATCTTCCCAACAAAGACACCGCCTTCCTGCGTCATGCTTTGCTGACTATGTATGCCAATCCGCTCATCAATTACCTGAAAGCGGCAAAAGGATAAGAACGTTTACCGTAAAGGGTGGATGTTACAGTCCACCCTGAAAAAGAAAATAATAAACATGAGAAAAGTCGTTATTTTATCTTTTCTAACCTCTTTGCTTCTCGGCGCGTGCGGTGAAGACGACTATGTATATCCTAATGTTCTGACAGATATGATCGACTTGAAAACCGACCATACAGGAACCGGACGGTATCTGATAACGGATGAAGGGACAGAGTGGCGCATCCAGTCACGTACCGGTCTTGACGGACTGGCACCAGACACCACGTACCGCACGGTTACCATGTACGCTCCATTGACAGACTCGGAAGAAGCAGAAAAAGAAGCCATGCTTTACAATACCCAACTGGTTATTTCTCCTGTTCCTTTGTCCGAATCTAAATTCAAGGAGATAAAGACCGACCCGGTAGCCATTCAAAGCATTTGGCGGGGTGGGAATTACCTGAACCTGATTTTACAAGTCAAAGTCAAAGACCAGAAACACGGTTATCACTTTATTGAGAACAAACTGGAGAACAAAGACGGAGAACAAACATTATACTTGACACTCTATCATGACAGGAATAATGACATCGAAGGTTTCAACCGTAAAGTCTATCTGTCTGTTCCCTTGTGGGCATACGCCGGCAAACTGCATAAAGGCGATAAGATTGTATTCAACATCCGTACTTACAAAGAAGGTATGACCAGTCGTATCTTTTATTTTTAGCAAACAAAAACATCAAAACATTCCATTTTATGATAAAGACCATCTATTTTGTATTCTTCATCTGCGCATTCTCACTAGGATTATGGGCATGTACCGGCAAAGACAGTGACAAATTCAAGAATCTATCCTCCGACCAGTTTGAGGAAATGATACAGGACAAGACCATCCAACTGGTTGATGTACGCACGGTAGCCGAATATTCCGAAGGCCATATACCGGGCAGCATCAATATCAATGTATTGGACAATGAGTTTGGCACAAACATCGAGGAGCTTCTTCAAAAAGACCGCCCTGTAGCCGTTTACTGCAAAAGTGGAAGACGCAGCCGCAATGCCGCCAACATTCTGGTAAAAAAAGGATTCAAGGTGTATAATCTGGATAAGGGTATCCTGGACTGGAAGGAATTAGGGAAGGAAATAAGTTTTTAACCGTTTTTTCCTTCAAATTCTTCATTATGGCTTAGCAAGTTGATTTACTGCCACTTATTATGAAGGATTTTTTTTCAATCCTTCATAAATTCTTCATCTCTGTAAGTTTGTCCCAGACTCCCCCCGCCCGGTCTTCTATTTCCGAATCGAGACCTTTTCCTCTTGAATGGCAATCTTGCCACGCGCTATCTTATATAGTCAAGCCAAGGATACACACAGTTTTTCGTCCGATAGAAATCGTTGCGCTACCCTTTCCTGTTTATCGTTTCACCTTAGTGATGAAGTTTTATCACTAAGGTGATCAATTTTCATCACTAAGGTGATACGGTTTCATCACTAAGGTGAAACGATAAATTGAAAAGGAAGAATACGTCATTCCGACTGCCGGTTATTCCAACCCTTCCAGCATTCTCTTTAAAACAACTGTAGCAGAAATTTCCCGGTTGGCCGCTTCAGGAATAACCAACGAAGTAGGCGCTTCAATCACCTCATCGGTCACAATCATGTTTCTTCTCACCGGCAGACAATGCATAAAGAAAGCATCGTTTGTCACTGCCATGTGCGCCGCATCTACCGTCCAGTTCATATCCTTGCTCAGGACCTTTCCATAGTCGGCAGGACGGGTGACACCGGGACATGCCCAGTTCTTGGCATAGATAAAGTCAGCCCCTTCAAAGGCTTTCATCTGGTTGTATTCCACCTTCGCACCACGGACAAACTTCGGGTCCAGCTCATAGCCTTCGGGATGAGTGATGACAAAATCCACATCGGCCTCGTTCATCCAGTCGGCAAACGAGTTGGGAACGGCCTGAGGCAATGCACGCGGATGCGGCGCCCAAGTCAAGACCACCTTGGGACGGTCTTTCTTCTTATACTCCTCGATGGTAATCAGGTCGGCGAAAGCCTGCAACGGATGACCGGTAGCGGCTTCCATGGAGAATACAGGCTTGCCGGAATACTTGATGAACTGATTCAGAATCTTTTCGGTATAATCATCCTCGCGGTTCTCAAAATGAGCGAACGAACGCACACCGATGATATCACAATAAGAAGCCATCACCGGAATAGCCTCCAGTAAATGTTCACTCTTGTCGCCATCCATAATGACACCGCGCTCAGTTTCCAGCTTCCATGCACCTTGGTTCACATCAAGCACAATCACATCCATGCCCAAGTTACGGGCTGCCTTCTGGGTGCTCAAACGGGTACGCAGACTATTGTTGAAGAAAATCAGCAGACAAGTCTTATGCTTTCCCAGGGTTTCATATTTGTAGCGGTCTTTCTTGATTTCGAAAGCTTCGGCAAGGGCACTCTTCAAGTCGCCCAAATCGTGTACGTTTGTAAAGTATCTCATAATTTTTTCATTTATAGTATTATTGTCTTATTTGTCCATCCCCCTGAATAATCCACTTGTATGTGTTCAGTTCCTCCAGTCCCATCGGACCACGGGCGTGAAGCTTCTGCGTGCTGATACCTATTTCCGCTCCCAGTCCGAACTCACCTCCATCGGTGAACGAAGTAGGCACATTCACATAGACACAAGCCGCATCCACCATCTTCATAAAATAATCGGCCGCCCAGTCATTCTCCGTCACAATACATTCACTATGTCCCGAACCATAGATAGAAATGTGGGCCACAGCCGCCTGTATGGTCATAGTCGCCGTCACTGCCATTTTGTAGTCCAGAAACTCTGTTCCGAAAGTATCCGTAGAAGCATGTTTCAGCAAGTGGGAAGGGTAAGAAGTCTTCAGATAATTGTAACACAAGTCATCGGCATAGATTTCCACGTTGTCCTGCTGCAAGCCGCTACAAAGAGTGGAAAGGTCGGTCAGCCGGTTCACATCTATAATCAGACAGTCCAAGGCATTGCACACGCTGACACGGCGTGTCTTGGCGTTGCGGATAATGGCGGCTCCTTTCGCCACATCACCCTCCTTGTCAAAATAAACGTGACACACACCGGCTCCTGTCTCGATAACGGGAATCGTGGCGTTCTGCCGCACATAGTCTATCAGCCCCTTGCCGCCGCGGGGGATAATCAGATCCACATAGCCGCGGGCATGGAGCAGCGCGTCGGCCGAATCATGTCCTGCCGGCAACAATGCCACCAGATAAGGAGACAAGTGGGCTACATCCAGCAAGGTATTCCGGATAATCTCCACCAGGATACGGTTGGAGAAATCGGCATCGCTCCCCCCCTTTAATATACAGGCGTTGCCGGATTTGAAACAAAGTGCAAACACATCCAAAGTCACATTAGGACGAGCTTCATAAATAATGCCTATCACCCCGAAAGGCACACTTACCTTGGTCAGCTTCATGCCATTGGGACGCACGGTCTGGCTCAGTATCCTTCCCGATGGAGAAGGCAGCGTGGCTACCTGCCGTATGCCTTGGGCTATGGCGTGAATACGTTCCGCCGTCAGTTTGAGACGGTCATATTTGGGATTCGACGGATCCATCGCCGCCAAATCCTTGGCGTTCTCTTCCAGAATCCGGTCCGTAGCAGCCTCCACCCTGTCGGCCAATGCATACAAGGTGTCATTGATGATCTCCTCCTTGCAGAAAGCAAGAGATCCTTTTGCCTGCCGCACCTGTTTAAAAATATCTTTTATCTGTTCCATAGTCACTTCATTTTATCTAAATCATTACCACACCGCATCAGTCCAAATACAAATAATCATAGTGTACCATAGGTTTCTGTCCATGTTTCCCCTGCAATGCACGCGCTTCTGCCGAATCGAATCCGATGCGTCCCACTCCTATCTGCCTGCCCCGGTGGTCTATGATTTTCACTATATCATCTTTTTCAAATTCCCCTTCTATGCGGACCACTCCCACAGGAAGCAGGCTTACCGCCTTCTGTCCTTTCAACACTTTCACGGCCTGTTCGTTCAAATGCAGCTCGCCTTTCGCAAAGCCTTCGCTATGGGCAATCCACTTTTTCACGCTGGATACTCCGCCTTCTGCCGGAATAAAGCGCGTACAAACCGTCTCTGCCGGATGTTGCAGCAAATCGACCAGGATATGGTCTTTCTTGCCATTGGCTATAATGACGGTAATGCCCTCATCGGCCACCTTACGGGCAATGGTAGTCTTTGTCAGCATACCGCCCCGGCCGAATCCCGATTTCTCCGTCTGTATATAGTCCGAAAGATCCTTTCCCTGCTCCACCTCGCGTATCACCTGCGTACCGGGGGTAGAAGGAGAGCCATTGTATATGCCGTCAATATTGCTCAGTATGATTAATGCCTGCATATCCATCATGGAAGCGATCATTCCCGAAAGCTCGTCATTGTCTGTAAACATCAGTTCGGTGACCGAAATGGTATCATTCTCATTTACGATAGGTATGACACCGTTCTCCAGCATCACCATCATGCAGTTGCGCTGGTTCAGGTAATGACGGCGCGTGCCGAAACTTTCTTTCGTAGTCAGCACCTGCCCCACAGGGATGCCGTGTTCGCGAAACAGTTCATAGTACCGGTTGATCAGTTTTGCCTGGCCCACCGCCGAGAAAAGCTGCCTTTGCTCCACGCTATCTAATTTTTTGGAAGGTTTGATCTCGCTGCGTCCCGAAGCTACCGCCCCGGATGAAATTAAAATGACTTCCACCCCGGCTTTGCGCAATTCCGCCACTTGGTCTACCAATGCCGACATACGCGTCACATCCAGTGTACCGTCTTTACGCGCCAACACATTACTACCGATCTTTACTGCTATTCTTGTAAACTGAACTGCCATTTCTCTTGTTATTTTAGAAACACAAATATAGATATTAAAATCAATCTGTAAAGTCAAATAAGCCAAAAATTAACCTTTATCGTATTTGTGTGCATGTATTTTTATTCTCATCTTTGCAAAATGAAAATATATAACGATAATATTCAACAGGCAAACGTATGGTTAAAGCTATTTTTTTCGATATTGACGGTACACTGGTTTCTTTTGAAACTCATAAAATTCCTGCTTCGACCCAAGAAGCATTAAAGGCACTCCGTGATAAAGGCATTAAAATCTTTATTGCTACCGGACGCCCACAATGTTTAATAAACAACCTGGGTGACTTAGAGTTTGACGGGTATATCACCGTAAACGGAAGCTATTGTTTTACCGCCGGCCACCAGCCCATTTATAAAGGTTGCATCCCGCAAGAAGACATTGAACGGCTTATCACTTTCCAACAGAGCCATCCGGTACCTTTCGTTTTTGCATACGGCAATGAAATGTTCGTCACTGAAGTGAATGACAGAGTACAGGCTGTTTCCGATCTGATTGAAATTCCTATTCCCCCTGTCGCCTCCATAGAAGAAGCCCGTGGAAAAGACATCCTGCAAATAATGGGGTACTTTACGGACGAAGAGGAAAAAGAAACAGATATATTCGGCAAAGTGCTGACCCATTGCGAGCCAATGCGCTGGTATCCATTGTTTGCCGACATCATTGCACGGGGCAACAGTAAAAGTACGGGAATAGACAAAGTGCTGGCATATTTTGACATTGACCTGAAAGACACCATGGCTTTCGGTGACGGCGGCAATGATATTCCCATGCTGAAACACGTAGCCACAGGGATAGCTATGGGAAACGCCGAACCTCATGTAAAAGCTGTGGCCGACTATGTGACCACCTCCGTAGATGAAGACGGAATAGCCAATGCGTTGAAACATTTCGGATTAATCTAAAGAAGATTCGATAAAAGGAAAATGAATGCAGAGAGTATCCTCATGAGAGATCCCAAACTAAGGTTTTTCATGTCGTTTATTAATTTAAGAGATGCAAAGATATTCATTTACTTCTTATTAATTCGTTTCTTGTTTTGATTTCTTGACCCATTTTTCCAGAAAACTCTTTATCTTTACGCAAAATATTTATTAATTGCGAATCTATGAAGAAAACCAATTCTATCCTTTGCGCATTTGTATTGGCAGGCTCGCTCTTCGGCTGTTCCACAACACAGCAGAAGACAGGCGAAACTGACTACACGCAGTATGTTAACACGTTCATCGGAGCAGCAGACAACGGACATACCTTTCCCGGTGCCTGCCGTCCTTTCGGCATGATCCAGACAAGCCCCGTAACCGGAGCTGTCGGCTGGAGATATTGTTCGGAATATGTGTACAAGCCTTTTCAAAGGTTGACCAAACTTTTATAATTTTTACGAAATACTCTGCTATGGGGATTTACCCAGACACACCTTAATGGAACAGGGTGTATGGACCTGGGAGACATCCTGGTGATGCCGGTTACCGGAACACGCGCCCGTGCCTGGGACGCTTATCGCAGCCACTTCCCCAAAGACAAGGAAGCAGCGACTCCCGGATACTACACCGTAGAGCTGGCCGACCCCGGCGTGAAGGCCGAACTGACCGCCTCTCCCCATGCCGCCCTGCACCGTTATACCTATCATAACGCCGACTCGGCATCTGTATTGATTGACCTTCAGCACGGACCTGCGTGGAACGAAAACCAATACCATTCGCAAGTACAAAGTTGCGAAACCAATTGGGAAGATGCACAAACCTTGACCGGACATGTACGCAACAGCGTATGGGTGAACCAGGATTACTTTTTTGTTATGAAGTTCAATCGTCCCGTCATAGATACCCTGTATCTGCCCATGGCCGAAACTGAAAAAGGGAAACGCATCATCGCTACTTTTGACATGAAGCCGGGAGAGGAACTGCTGATGAAAGTAGCCATGTCCACCACCGGCGTGGATGGAGCCAAGAAGAATATGGAAGCGGAAATAGCCGACTGGAATTTTGAAGGAGTGAAGCAAGCAGCCCACAACGAATGGAACAATTATCTGAGCCGCATTGAAGTAACCGGTACGGATGACGAGAAGACCAACTTCTATACCAGCTTCTACCATGCCCTGATACAGCCCAACCAAATCTCGGACGTAGACGGATGGTACCGTAATGCAGCCGATTCCATCGTTAAAGCCGGTAACGGAGCTTTTTATTCCACTTTCTCTTTATGGGACACTTATCGTGCCGCCCATCCGTTTTACACCTTAATGGTTCCTGAAAAAGTAGACGGATTCGTCAATTCATTGGTAGAACAGGCTGAAGTACAGGGCTTCCTGCCTATCTGGGGACTTTGGGGAAAAGAAACATATACCATGATTGGCAACCACGGTGTTTCAGTTATCGCTGAAGCGTATCGCAAAGGCTTCCGGGGTTTTGACGCCGAACGTGCCTTCAATGCTATCAAAAATACCCAGACCGTATCTCATAAACTGAAATCCGATTGGGAAACTTATATGAAATACGGTTATTTCCCTACAGACTTGATTAAGACAGAATCAGTATCCTCCACACTGGAGTCGGTATATGACGATTATGCCGCAGCCGATATGGCCCAACGTATGGGTAAAGAGGAAGATGCCGCTTATTTTGCCAAACGTGCCGATTTTTATAAGAACCTGTTTGATAAAGAAACGCAGTTCATGCGTCCCCGTAATGCTGACGGAAGTTGGAAATCTCCCTTCAACCCTAGTCAGGTTGCCCACATGGAAAGTACCGGTGGAGACTATACCGAAGGTAATGCATGGCAGTACACCTGGTATCTTCTTTGTCATCAAATCCCTGGGCATACACAATATGTGTATTGCCTGCTGCCTCTGCCGCATCCAGGGCTCCTGTGATCTTATGACTGTTGATATGGGAACTGCCGCCGCCCTGATATCTGGGCTTTTTCGCATATTTTCCGATAAAGGCGATCTCTTCGCCCTCTGTCAGCGGCAGCACATTCTCATTCTTCAACAATACAATGGTCTCTTCCGCCACTTTCTTCGCAACCT
>OGYE01002907.1_pt1 | contig 10143 bp, 6 predicted proteins | sample 1576471 | NCBI WGS metagenome assembly OGYE01 (sample SAMEA3541532, study PRJEB24748) | human gut metagenome | biome: human gut; feature: human-associated habitat; material: faeces | place: China | collected 2012 | reverse complement strand
TATCACAGTATGCCCAATTTCCTGACCTAACGTGGGATGAAGCTATTAATGAAATATATGAGTTCGTTAAAGAGAAGCAAGTAATCGGTTGTGTGTATGACTGGTAAATTGTTATAATATTAGAGAATGGATAATCTGTCACTATTAGCAAACCTTCCAAACCATGTTAATGGTAAGCATCTAAATGTGTATAGGTGGTTAGATGGGTGTGGTTGGTCTATTGATGTGGATGGGCATCACTTCGAGAATCATAGTTTTAATCTTTTAGTACATGAAGTTTTAGAATACTTTAGTTGTTACGAACGTAGCAACGAACGTAGTGGCTATAGTCTAAAAGGAAGCAGAGAGAAGATTATTCAGAAAGTTGAATCAGATTATTTTTATTAATGGAAGATTTTAAATTTTATGAAGTAGGCGGTAAGATTAGAGATGAACTCCTAGGTCTTACCAATAAGGATGTTGATTATGTTGCTGTGCCCAGTGAGGAGTTACTGCGTAATATAGAGGAAGCACAATGTTTGGTGGACGGAATCTATCCAAATACTACTAATGCAGTCTTCACTATGTTAGAAAGCCATTTGAGGGAAGAAGGCAACACCGGAGCCGACGGTACGGCCGCCCTCGCGGATAGCGAAGCGGAGGCCGTTCTCGATGGCGATCGGGGTGATCAGTTCGACGTCCATGTCAACGTTGTCGCCGGGCATGCACATCTCAACGCCTTCGGGAAGGGTGATGACGCCGGTAACGTCGGTGGTACGGAAGTAGAACTGGGGACGGTAGTTGTTGAAGAACGGGGTGTGACGGCCGCCCTCTTCCTTGGAGAGGACATACACCTGGCCCTTGAACTTGCGCAGGGGCTTGATGGACTTCGGAGCAGCGAGAACCTGGCCGCGCTCGACTTCCTTCTTGGTGATGCCGCGGAGCAGGCAGCCGACGTTGTCGCCAGCCTCGGCGTACTCCAGGGTCTTGTGGAACATCTCGGTGCCGGTGACGACGGATTCCTTGATATCGTCCTCGAGACCGACGATCTCGACCTTGTCGCCGACCTTGACGGTACCACGCTCGACACGGCCCGTAACGACGGTGCCGCGGCCGGTGATGGTGAACACGTCCTCGATGGGCATCAGGAAGGGCAGGTCAGCCTTACGGTCGGGGGTCTTGATCCAGGTGTCAACAGCTTCCATGAGCTCCCAGATGCAGTCATACTCGGGGGCGTTGGGATCGGTGGACTCGGAGGCCAGAGCGTTCAGAGCGGAACCCTTGATGATCGGGGTGTCGTCGCCGGGGAAGTCGTACTTGTCGAGCAGCTCACGGACTTCCATCTCAACGAGCTCGAGGAGCTCGGGGTCGTCAACCTGGTCGCACTTGTTCAGGAAAACGAGAATGTAGGGAACGTTAACCTGACGGGCGAGCAGCAGGTGCTCACGGGTCTGAGCCATCGGGCCGTCGGAAGCGGCGATGACGAGGATGCCGCCGTCCATCTGAGCGGCGCCGGTGATCATGTTCTTGATATAGTCGGCGTGGCCCGGGCAGTCGACGTGGGCGTAGTGACGGCCCTGGATCTGCACACCCTTGGTGGCGCCGTGAGAGCCGACGCGGTCAAACGTCTGGTACTCAACGTGGGCAGTGTTGATGGTGATGCCGCGCTCGCGCTCTTCGGGCGCCTTGTCGATGGAGGCGTAGTCAACGAAAGAAGCGGCGTTGGGGTCGGCCATCGCGAGGGTCTTGGTGATGGCGGCGGTCAGGGTGGTCTTACCATGGTCGATGTGGCCGATGGTACCGATATTCACATGGGGCTTGCTGCGGTTGAACATTTGCTTAGCCATGGAAACATCCTCCTAATAGCAAAAATTTAAATTTTGGTTTGGATATATTCTACAGGAACTTTGCTTATTTTGCAACACCTAAAATCAGGCGTTGTTGCCGCGCTTGCCGATGATGCTCTCCTGGAGGCTCTTCGGAAGCTCGACATAGGTGTGCGGCTCCATGCTGTAGTTGGCACGGCCCTGCGTTTTGGAACGCAGATCGGTCGAATAGCCAAACATGGAAGCGAGCGGCACCTCCGCCGTGACGATCGCAGCGCCGTTGCGGATGTCCGTTCCGACGACCTGACCGCGGCGCGAGTTGAGATCGCCGATAACGTCGCCCATATACTGATCGGGCGTCGTGACAACGACCTTCATGATGGGCTCAAGCAGCGTCGGACCGGCTTTCTGCGCGGCCTCCTTAAAGGCCATGCTGCCGCAGATCTTGAACGCCATTTCGCTCGAGTCGACCTCATGGTAGCTGCCGTCGAGAAGGGTGACCTTCACGTCGACGACCGGATAACCGGCGAGAACACCGGACGCCATGGCGCCCTGGATGCCCTGATCGACGCTGGGGATATACTCCTTCGGGATGGCGCCGCCGGTGACGGCGTTGATGAACTCGTAACCCTTGCCCGGGTTCGGCTCGATCTGGATCTTGGCCTGCGCAAACTGGCCCTTGCCGCCGGACTGACGCGCATAGCGCATATCGACCGTAGCGGTGCCGCGGATGGTCTCCTTGTAGGAAACCTGCGGCTTGCCGACGTTTGCCTCGACCTTGAACTCGCGGAGCAGACGATCCACGATAATCTCGAGATGGAGCTCGCCCATGCCGGCGATGATGGTCTGGCCCGTCTCCTCGTCCGTATAGGTCTTGAAGGTGGGGTCTTCCTCGCTCAGCTTGGAGAGCGCGATCGCCATCTTTTCCTGACCGGCTTTGGTCTTGGGCTCGATGGCAACGCGGATAACGGGTTCGGGGAATTCCATCGATTCGAGAACGATGGGATGCTTGTCGTCGCAGAGAGTATCGCCCGTGCGGGTGTTTTTCAAACCCACAATAGCGGCGATCTCACCGGCGTACACAGCGTCGATGTCCTCACGATGGTTCGCGTGCATGTGCAGCAAACGGCCGAGACGCTCGCGCTGGCCGCGGACGGTGTTAATCGCCGTTTCGCCGGCCTTAATGGAGCCGGAGTAGACACGGATGAACGCCAGACGTCCGACGAACGGGTCCGTCATCACCTTGAAGACGAGACCGGCAAAGGGGCCGTTCACGTCCGCGGGGAGAGTGACCTCTTCGTCCGTCTTGGGGTTCACGCCGACAACGGGCGGAACATCCAGCGGAGAGGGCAGGAAATCGACAACGGCATCGAGCAGCTTCTGCACGCCTTTGTTCTTGTACGACGTACCGCAGAGGACGGGAACCATGCTGCCGCTGACGGTCGCCTTGCGGATGACCGAGCGCAGACGGTCGGCGGGGATCTCCTCGCCTTCCAGATACATCTCCGCGATCTCATCGTCAAAGAGAGATACGGCATCGATGAGCTTTTCCCTGTACTCGGCGGCAAGATCCGCCATGTCCTCGGGGATAGGCTCCACGCGCATATCCTTACCCAGATCGTCGTAGAATACGACGGAATCCATGTCGATGAGATCGATGATCCCACGGAAGTCGGATTCCTTTCCGATGGGCAGCTGGATGGGCACGGCATTCGCCTTCAGACGGTCATAGACCATGTCCATGACGTTGTAGAAGTCGGCGCCGGTGATATCCATCTTATTGACGTAGATCATGCGCGGAACATTGTAATGGTCCGCCTGACGCCACACCGTTTCCGTCTGGGGCTCGACACCGCCCTTGGCGCAGAGGACGGTCACGCAGCCGTCCAGCACGCGCAGGCAGCGCTCCACCTCAGCGGTGAAGTCGACATGGCCCGGCGTATCGATGATGTTGATGCGCGTATCCTTCCAGAAGCAGGTGGTAGCCGCGCTCGTGATGGTGATACCGCGCTCCTGCTCCTGCACCATCCAGTCCATCGTGGCGTTGCCTTCATGGGTCTCGCCGATTTTGTAGTTGACGCCGGTATAGAAGAGAATACGCTCGGTAGTCGTCGTCTTACCCGCATCAATGTGCGCCATGATGCCGATGTTTCTGGTTTTTTCAAGTGAATATGATCTGGGCATAAATCTCTACCTTTGCTGAAATTACCAACGATAGTGGGCGAAGGCCTTGTTGGACTCGGCCATCTTGTGCGTATCCTCGCGCTTCTTGACGGAGGCGCCGGTGTTGTTCACGGCGTCCATGATCTCGTTGGCGAGACGCTCCTTCATGGTCTTTTCGCTGCGCTTGCGGGAGTAGCCGACCAGCCAGCGGAGACCGAGGGTCTGACGACGCTCCGGACGAACCTCGATAGGCACCTGGTAGGTGGCGCCGCCGACACGGCGGGCCTTGACTTCCAGAGCCGGCATGATGTTGTTGAGAGCTTCGGTAAACACCTCAAGCGGATTGCGATCCAGCTTCTTCTGGATCAGGTCAAAGGCGTCGTAAACCACCTTCTGGGCCACGCCTTTTTTGCCGTCCAGCATAACACCGTTGATGAGCTTGGTCACCAGAACGCTGTTGTATACGGGATCCGGCAAGATTTCTCTTTTGGGAACGTTACCTCTTCTGGGCACTTTGCTTCCCTCCTTCATTATGAAATGATCTCAAAGGTACTCGACGGCAGCGCTCTGCCGCCGCTGTGTCCAAAAGGTTATCATATAAAATATATCAATAACCAACAGGACACTGTTGGGGGTTTCGCTTACTTCTTACCCGCCTTGGGTCTCTTGGCGCCGTACTTGGAGCGGGACTGGCAGCGGCCATTGACGCCCTGGGAATCGAGAGTGCCGCGGATGATGTGGTAACGGACACCGGGCAGGTCCTTGACACGGCCGCCGCGAATCATAACGACGGAGTGCTCCTGCAGGTTGTGGCCGACACCGGGAATGTAGGCGGTCACTTCGTAACCGTTGGTGAGACGGACACGGGCGATCTTACGCAGAGCGGAGTTCGGCTTCTTAGGAGTCGAGGTACGCACAGCGGTGCAGACGCCGCGCTTCTGGGGAGAAGACTGGTCGGTCTCGCGGTTCTTCAGAGTGTTCAGGCCTTTCTGCATGGCAGGAGAGGTGGACTTGTAGGTCACCTGCTCTCTTCCCTTACGGACAAGCTGGTTAAATGTGGGCATGATTTTCCTCCTTTCCGCAAAAAAATGCTCTCGTGCGGGCGTGCGCCCACACGTTTTTTGATTCTAACAGATTGCACAAGAATAGTCAAGAAAATTCTGTAATTTTTCCGAGCAAAAATTTCACTCCGCAGTCATCAAAAATCAGAAAAATTCCGGAGTGAAGGATCACTCCGGAATTTATTCGGATTAAAGTGCGTTGGTGAGCTTTTTGAGCTCGGAGAGGTCGACGTAGTCGGCTTCATCCTCGATGGACTCGTCCGTCTTCATTTCAAAGTTGCGGTACATGTCCAGACCGGAGCCGGCCGGGATGAGCTTGCCGATGATGACGTTTTCCTTCAGACCGACCAGGTGGTCGACCTTGCCCTTGATGGCGGCCTCGGTGAGTACTTTGGTCGTCTCCTGGAAGGACGCGGCGGACATCCAGCTGTCGGTTGCGAGCGACGCCTTTGTGATGCCGAGCAGGATCGGCGTGCCGGCGGCGAGAGTGAGTCCCTCTTCCCCGGCGTCGATGCGCGCCTGGATCGCCTTGTTGGCATCCTTGAGCTCGTTGACGTCGACGGTGGAGCCGGAGAGCAGATCGGTGCTGCCGGCATCCTCGATGCGGACCTTGCGCATCATCTGGCGGACAATGACTTCGATGTGCTTGTTGTTGATATCGACGCCCTGCTGACGGTACACCTTCTGGACTTCCTGCACCAGATAGTTGCGCACGCCCGGGCGGCCGAACTCGTCGTCGTTCACGCCACGGATGCGGAGCACATCGTGCGGGCTGAGCGCGCCGCGGGTCAGCTCCTGTCCCTGTTCGATATGGTCGCCGTTCTGCACGATGATGCCGGCGCCAACGGGGACCTGATACACACGGGTCTCGCCCTGCTCAGCATTGGTGACGGTGAGCGCCATCATGTTCTTGCGGGCTTCCTCGATCGTGAGCGTGCCGCTGATCTCGCTGAGCACGGCCATCTTCTTGGGCTTGCGCGCCTCGAAAAGCTCTTCGACTCGCGGCAGACCCTGCGTGATGTCGTCACCGGCGACACCGCCGCTGTGGAACGTACGCATGGTCAGCTGCGTGCCGGGCTCGCCGATGGACTGCGCGGCGATGACGCCGACAGCTTCGCCGGAATTGACCGGCTTGCCGGTGGCAAGGTTCATGCCGTAGCAGCGGGCGCATACGCCGCAGCGCGATTCGCAGGAGAGAACGCTGCGAACCTCAACGCTCGCAACGCCGTGGGCGGCGAGGAATTTCGCATCGCCGGACATGAGCAGGTGATCGGTATCGAACAGCACCTCGCCGGTCTTGGGATCGACGACGGGCTTGGCCGGGAAGCGGCCATGGATGTTCTCACCGAAGGAGTGGATATACTCGTCGTACTTCGCATCCTCGGGATCGAGCGTAAACACGGCGTAGCCGCGGCTGTCGATCGCCGTGGCGGGCACGCCCTCGGTCGTGCCGCAGTCCGGCTCGCGGATGATGACGTCCTGGCTGACATCGACCATTCGGCGGGTCAGATAACCGGAGTCAGCGGTACGAAGCGCCGTATCGGCCATGCCCTTTCGGGCGCCGCGGGTAGAGATGAAGTACTCGAGAACGCTCAGACCTTCACGGAAGTTCGCCTTGATGGGGATCTCAATGGTCTTACCGGCGGTGTTCGCCATCAGGCCGCGCATACCGGCGAGCTGACGGATCTGGTTGGCGCTGCCTCGGGCGCCGGACGTCGCCATGATGTTGATGGGGTTGAACTCGTCGAGGTTGTCCATCAGGGCCTTGGCGACTTCGCCGGTCGTTCTTTCCCACTCGGCGACGACCATGCGGTAGCGTTCGTCGTTGGTGATAAGACCGCGCCTGTACTGCTTTTCGATCGCGAGGACCTTCTTCTCGGTCTCGGCGATCTTTTCCTTTTTCGCCTCGGGGACGACCATGTCCGCGATGGAGATGGTCATGCCGCTGCGGGTGGAGAACTTGTAGCCCTGCGCCTTGATGCTGTCGAGCACTTCGGCGGAAATGGTGAAGCCGTGCTTCTGGATGCAGCGGTCGATGATTTCGCCGAGCTTTTTCTTATCGACGCGGAAGCCGACCTCGTAATCGAACGCATGCTCGGGATCGGTACGATCCACAAAGCCGAGATCCTGCGGGATGGGCTCGTTGAAGATGATGCGGCCGACGGTCGTTTCGACGGTCTTGTACTTTTCCACGCCGTCGATGGTCTTGGTCACGCGGACCTTGATGGGGCTGTGGAGCGTGACAGCGCCCGCCTGATACGCCATGAGCGCTTCCTCGGGGGTGCTGAACGCCATGCCGGTGCCCTCTTCCTCGCGCACATAGGTGAGGTAGTAAGAGCCGAGGACCATGTCCTGCGTCGGGATGGAGTGCGGGTGGCCGTCCTGCGGGCGCAGGAGGTTGTTGACCGAGAGCATGAGAATGCGGGCTTCCGCCTGCGCCTCAGCGCTCAGAGGAACGTGGATCGCCATCTGGTCGCCGTCAAAGTCAGCGTTGTAGGCGGTGCAGGCCAGCGGGTGCAACTTGAGAGCGCGGCCCTCAACGAGCACAGGCTCGAACGCCTGAATGCCCAGACGGTGCAGCGTCGGCGCGCGGTTGAGCAGAACCGGGTGCTCCTTGATGACAACATCGAGAGCGTCCCAGACCTCGGGCTTCTGACGGTCCACCATCTTCTTGGCGGATTTGATGTTGTTGGCAACGCCGTCCTCGACGAGCTTCTTCATCACGAACGGGCGGAAGAGTTCGATGGCCATTTCCTTCGGCACGCCGCACTGGTACATCTTGAGTTCCGGTCCGACGACGATAACGCTTCGGCCGGAGTAGTCAACACGCTTGCCGAGCAGGTTCTGGCGGAAGCGGCCCTGCTTGCCCTTGAGCATGTCGCTCAGAGACTTGAGCGCGCGGGAGTTCGCGCCGGTGACGGCGCGGCCGCGGCGGCCGTTGTCGATGAGGGAGTCCACCGCCTCCTGCAGCATGCGCTTTTCGTTGCGCACGATGATGTCGGGGGCGCTGAGCTGGATGAGGCGCTTGAGACGGTTGTTGCGGTTGATGACGCGGCGGTACAGGTCGTTCAGGTCGCTCGTCGCAAAGCGGCCGCCGTCGAGCTGGACCATCGGGCGGATCTCCGGCGGAATGACCGGGAGAATGTCGATGATCATCCACGAGGGCTTGTTGCCGGACTGGCGGAACGCCTCAACGACTTCAAGACGCTTGACGATCTTCGCTTTTTTCTGGCCGGAAGCGGACTTCAGTTCCTCGCGGAGGTCGTGGGAGAGCTGCTCGCAGTCGATCTCCTCGAGCAGCTTCTTGATCGCCTCGGCGCCCATGCCCGCCTGGAAATCGTCCTCGTACTTCTCGCGCATATCGCGGTATTCCTTCTCGGAGAGAAGATCGCAGCGCTTGAGCGGCGTGGAGCCGGGATCGGTGACGATATAAGAGGCAAAGTACAGGACTTTCTCAAGGGTGTGCGGCGTCATGTCGAGCAGCAGACCCATGCGGGACGGGATGCCCTTGAAATACCAGATGTGGCTCACGGGCGCGGCCAGTTCGATATGGCCCATGCGCTCGCGGCGAACCTTGCTCTTGGTGATCTCGACGCCGCAGCGGTCGCAGATTTTGCCCTTGTAGCGGATCTTCTTATACTTTCCGCAGTGGCATTCCCAGTCCTTCGTGGGCCCGAAAATGCGCTCGCAGAAAAGGCCGTCGCGCTCGGGCTTGAGCGTGCGGTAATTGATGGTCTCCGGCTTTTTGACTTCGCCGTGGGACCAGGAAAGGATCATTTCGGGAGAAGCAATGCCGATCTGAATGGCGTCAAACGGGGTGTAGCTCATTATTCTCTCTCCTCCACTTCATCCGTATCGTCGTCGCCGAAGGACTTTTCGCTCTCCGGCTCGTCGCCGAACACCGACTGACTGCGGTCAATGCTGAATCCGGCGTCGCTGAAGTCTTCCTCGCTCGCGCGGTAATCGTCGCGCATGCCGGGGATGTAATCGTCCTCGTCGTCTTCCTTGAGTTCGATCTCCTGTCCGTCCTTGTCGAGAACCTTGATGTCCAGACACAGGGACTGGAGTTCCTTGACCAGAACCTTGAACGATTCCGGCACGCCGGGCTGCGGGATGTTGTGACCCTTGACGATGCTCTCGTACGTGCGGACACGGCCGGTAACGTCGTCGGACTTGACGGTCAAAATCTCCTGCAGGGTGTGCGCCGCGCCGTAGGCTTCGAGCGCCCAGACTTCCATTTCGCCGAAGCGCTGGCCGCCGAACTGCGCCTTGCCGCCGAGCGGCTGCTGCGTAACGAGGCTGTACGGGCCGGTGGAGCGGGCGTGGATCTTATCGTCAACGAGGTGGTGCAGCTTGAGGAAGTACACCCAGCCGACGGTGACGTCGTTGTCGAACTTTTCACCGGTGCGGCCGTCGTACAGCACGCTCTTGCCGTCCTCGCGGAGTCCGGCCTCGCGGAGCGTTTCGCGGATGGCGGTCTCATTCGCGCCGTTGAAGATCGGCGTGGCGACCTTCCAGCCGAGCGCCTGCGCGGCGTAGCCCAGGTGGACTTCGAGGACCTGTCCGATGTTCATACGGGACGGGACGCCCAGCGGGTTCAGCACGATGTCGAGCGGGGTGCCGTCCGGCAGGTACGGCATATCCTCACGCGGCAGGATGCGGGAAACGACGCCCTTGTTGCCGTGGCGGCCGGCCATCTTGTCGCCGACGGAGATCTTGCGCTTCTGCGCGATATAAACCATCGGTTCGGCCTTGTTCCAGTTGGCCTTATAGAAATAGAACGCATCCTTGCGGTACTTGCGGTCGAAAGTCACCAATCCCCGGTCGTCGATCCCGGTGCCCTCGCCCCAGTCGCGCCCGGCCGCCCCGTAATCGAACACTTCATTTGCTGAATCATTTCAGGAGTAAAATTCGTAGTTACATCTCCCATAGCCTCATTCTGCTCATTATAAAGAGTAGCCCAATCCCATGAATTAATATATGTAGGCAGAACCGTAGCTTTCTGTACACCATAGGATCCGCTGTAAGATAGTGTCTTCTTGTCTGCATTTCCTCGTTTCGTTGTAACCAGAACTACACCGTTGGCAGCACGTACACCATAAATGGCTGAGGCG
>OGYE01002906.1_pt1 | contig 10145 bp, 6 predicted proteins | sample 1576471 | NCBI WGS metagenome assembly OGYE01 (sample SAMEA3541532, study PRJEB24748) | human gut metagenome | biome: human gut; feature: human-associated habitat; material: faeces | place: China | collected 2012 | reverse complement strand
ACAATCATCATCATGTTGAAATAACCTGAAACGATAGTCTGTGAAATATCAAGCACGTTTACACTGCCCTCTGACAGATATGTACATACCTTTGCGATGATTCCTACTGTGTCTTTTCCGACAACTGTGATGATTACTTTGTTCTTTGTGTTATCCATAACAACTTATTCTCCTGTTCTCTTATTCTACTGCTATGCGGTCTGATGCCCTGTCTCTCTTAGCCACATACATAGGGAAATCACTTGCCTTATATGGATTGTCTCCCATTGTGACCTCAAGCCTGACGGCTTCATACGCCAGCTTTTCGTAGTTGTTTTCTTTACTAAGGTGTCCCAGTATTACTGAGCCAAATTTATCATGAAGAAGCTCGCATAACAACTGCCCGCTTCTCTCATTCGACAAATGTCCGCTGTCACCCATGATTCTGCGCTTGAGCGGATACGGATATGCCCCAGTCTGGAGCATATTTATATCATGATTGGCTTCAAGCAGCAGCCCATCCAGGTTCTGAAGCTTTGAAACCAGTGCATCATCATACGTGCCAAGGTCTGTCACGACCGCCATCGCATGATTTTCGTTTTTAAATCTGTACGCGACAGGATCAGCTGCATCGTGTGATATGTGAAGCGGCTCAAACTCTATATCGCCTATTGTAAAATCGACGCCTGCCTCAACAGGATGAAACAGCTCATCATCTATATTTCCAACGGATTTGGTACATTTTATGGCCCCGATTGTGGCCTTTGTTGCATAAATCGGAATATGATAGCGTCTTGCCATGACACCAAGCCCTGCGATATGGTCTATATGCTCATGTGTCACGAGAATGCCCTGCATATCTGTGGCCGTCATATCAAATTCATTCAGTCCGTTTTCTATTTTCTTACCGCTGATGCCTGCGTCTATGAGCACATGACAATCATCCGTACCCACGCATATACAGTTTCCACTGCTGCCGCTGGCAATGCTGCATAATTCTAACATGTTAATTCTCTTTCCAGTATAATTCTATTTTGTCTCCCTCATGAAGCTCCTCGGAAAATTGGGCATCTCTGCCATTTATTACAGTGGCTATTGCCCTGCCCTTTCCTGCCTGTAAATCAAATGAGATATGGGTAAATATATCGACAAATATATATGTATCCTTGCCTGACAGCTCTACAGGCTCACCGTTTACAATTACTGTAATTGTATTTTCTGATGAGTCTTCTTCGTGTATTTCTTCCTGTATATCATTTTTTGGCAATTCATTTTCCGGCAATTCGTTTTCCGGCACAGCAGATGCTTCAGCTTCTTTAGCAAAATCATCATGCAGCTCATCGAGCACCTGATTCATCATCTGCTCTGATGTTCTGGCTACTGTGTTGTCAGACTCTTGTGTGTCATTATAATTGTTATTGTCGATTCTTGCAACACCATATTCATCTGTTTTCCACTCAACAGAGAAATTTTCATATACGAGAGTGTCGAGATCAGCCTCTTCATTGTTTACAAATATCATCTGGTCTGTGTCAATAACGAGGTCCATAAACTGCGCAATCTGGCGCACTGTATAGTAATTTCTTGTCTCAATCACATCATTTTCCCTGATGCTGTAATCCTCCGGCTCAAGCGCCCCGTTTACCTGGACAAACCTAGGACATGAAACCCTTCTGCCGTTTATGATAAAAGTAATGACAGAATGATTGTACTCATCAAGCTGCGATATCTTATACTCTGCTGCCTCTCCTGCTGTGGACGGCTCTATGATTATCTCACTGTTTGGCTCAAGCGGTGTATTGATGCTTGCAGGCTTTCCGTTCATGGTCACCACTGCGCCCTCTCCGGCCTCGCCTCTTACAAGCCTTGCCACACCGTTTACCGTAAAGTTTATCGGGGTGCCGCGCTTTGGAAACAGCTCATCGTTTGGAAATCCCGCCTGAAGCGCCGCATCGACTATTGTAAGCCTGTTATTGTCATAGAGCTTTATTCTCTCACCGTTGAATCTGACCATGATAAAATTATTTCTCTGGTCATAATAATTCAGGCATATGCCAATCGGAGTGACAAGAAGCGGATCCTTCGTGATATCCTCCTGCTCAAAGATTACATCGCCAAGCACTTCCTCTCCTCTTAGGGCAACTCTCTCCTGTGGCAGATCAAGATTCTCTGCAAGCTTTTCCGTGAAGCCGTGTATCTTGCCTCCGCCTCCGACTACAAAGCAGGCGCTTACTGTCTTATCACCATTTAGCTCTATTATTTTAGCCGATACCTCATGAGCAATATTGTCAACAACAGGTGCCACCACCTCCCACACATCCTCTGCCGGAATCGTGTGCTCAATGCTCATGATATCCTTGTATGTAACCGTATCACTTGTCGTAGACTGAAGCTTGATGCTCTCCGCCATATTGAAATCCACGAGGAAATGTTGCACAATAACTTCTGTCAGCTCATCTCCTGCATGCGGTATCATGCCATAGGCTATGATACTTCCGTCTCTTGTGATTGAGATATCACTCGTTCCGGCTCCCACATCGACAAGTGCGATATTAAGCATACGATAGTTCTCCGGAATTGCCACATTGATAGCGGCGATAGGCTCCAATGTCATATTGGCTACACTAAGCCCGGCCTGTCCCACTGCCGCATACAGTCCGTCTACCACATCCTCCGGCAGAAATGTAACTATGATATCCTCGCCTATTTTGTTTGCCTTATGACCCTCAAGGCTGATAAACACCTCATCATTCAAAAAGAATTTGACTGTAGAATATCCCACGCAGTAAAACTTATAGCTTGTATCGTTAACCTCCTTGAGTGCCTCCTGTGCTTTTTCTATGCCAAGCAGGTCAAGCGTATGGACATCCTCGCCGGTCACCACAGACTCCTGCGCATACTCATACTCCACATGCGTCGTGACAGTCTTTAATACTCGTCCTGCGGCTGCTATACACACCTCTTCAAGTGGCTGTCCTGTCTGTTTTTCAAGCTCGTCCTTTACTTCCTTAATGGTTTTTGCCACCCTGCCTATATCATGTATCTGACCGTCAAGCATCGCTCTGGTCTCATGCTCCCTGACATACTGTGCTGTAACCACAAATTCCTTGTCATCAGTCTGATAGCCGACAGTTCCTACAACATTTCTTGTACCAATATCCAAACCGAATACATTGTTCATTTCCACTACTCCTTGTATTTGCTAAGCGCTTTATTTATTGAAGCTATCGTGTTTTCGATATCTCCATCATTATCGATAACCTCCTTGCAGTGCCTTCTGTACTCATCTTCTTTGAGCTGGCTTGCAAAGATACTATCTATCTTCTCATCTGAATATCCGCGTGATGACTTAAGTCTTTTTCTTCTGACTTCTTCACTTGCATAAATATACCACAGCTCGTCGCAGATTTCACCATATCCCTCCTCTATAAGGAGTGCTGCTTCAAGCACAAGCATGAAAAGACCTTCTTTTTTTGCCTCTTTAACTGCATTAAGCACATATTCCTTTACTGCCGGATGCACTACATCGTTTAGAAGCTCTCTTTTTTTATCATCCGAAAAAATCACTCCGGCCAGTGCCGGTCTGTCAAAATGCCCGTCCTCAAGCCATATCGGTTCGCCCGCAAACAATTCCTTTAATCTGTTGTAGCAGTCGCTTCCCGGCTCCATCAGCTCATGTGCTATCTCATCGGAGAGCATGACCCTTACGCCATCAAGTTCCTTAAGATAGCTAAGCACTGCCGATTTTCCGGCACCTACACCACCTGTTATTCCTATAAAAATCATACTGTTTCCTTTTCTGTCATCAATGCGCATCATACCAGTCATAGCCACACTCGGTGCCCACCTCCATGGATACCTTCATGTCCACCGCACCACGCATTTCTTTCTCCAGAAGCTTAATCACTTTATCCTTCTCAGCTTCCTTTGTCTCAATTAAAAGCTCATCATGCACCTGAAGGATAAGCCTTGACTTTAAGCCCTCGTCAAGAAGCCTGTCATGCACACGTATCATGGCAATCTTTATGATATCGGCTGCCGTACCCTGAATAGGTGAGTTCATCGCAACTCTCTCTCCAAACTGTCTTTGCATGAAATTGCTCGAGTTCAGCTCGGGAATCGGTCTGATACGCCCAAACATGGTCTTTGTATAGCCATTTTTTCTGGCATCCAAAACCGTCTGATCCAAAAACTCCTTAATCTTTGGATATTTGACAAAATAACTGTCTATATAGCCCTGTGCCTCTTTCCTTGAGATCCCCAGGTCGTTAGACAGACCAAACGCGCTGATGCCATAAACGATACCAAAATTTACCGCCTTGGCATTTCGTCTTTGAAGATCTGTGACCTCATCAAACGGTGTGTCAAACACAAGGGATGCTGTACTTCTGTGGATATCCTGACCATTCTTAAAGGCCTCTATCATCCTTTCATCCCCTGAAAGCGCTGCCAGCACCCGAAGCTCGATCTGCGAATAGTCTGAGTCAACAAACAAATCTCCCTCCTCAGGCAGAAATACCTTTCTGATAAGCTTGCCCAGCTCAATCCTTATCGGGATATTCTGCAGATTAGGCTCTGTGCTTGAAAGACGGCCTGTCGCAGTGATTGTCTGATTTAAGGTAGTATGGATTTTGCCATCGGATGCAATATATCCTGAAAGTCCGTCAGCATATGTGCTCTTTAGCTTTGTGAGCTGTCTGTATTCCAATATATCCGCGACAATCGGATACTCCGGCGCCAGCTTTTCAAGCACATCTGCCGCAGTAGAATAACCGGTCTTTGTCTTCTTTTCATTTGGCAGTCCAAGCTTTTCAAAGAGAATGACTCCAAGCTGCTTTGGCGAATTTATATTAAACTCTTCACCTGCTGCCTCATATATTTTCTTTTCAAGCTCAGTTATCGAAACAGCAAGCTTGTCTCCATACTCTTTTAGCTTTATTCCATCAGCCCTTATACCCTCATTTTCCATATCATACAGCACGAAAACGAGTGGCAGCTCGATATCTCTGTAAAGAGTGAGCATATCCATTTCCTTTAGCTTCTGCAAAAGAACCGGCTTTGATTTCCAGGCAGTATACACCTCGTAGCAGGCACAGTCCACTGCCTTTTTCTCATCCTCCTTCATCATCCGGGTGAAATCAAGCTTTCCCAGATAATCCTTTTTAGATGAGAGCATAAGCCCCAGATAGTCCTTTGCAACCGCATCATAGGGATACTCCCCGACAAGCGGATTGATAAGGTATGCAGCCACCATCATGTCAAAATATCTGCCTCTGTCATCTGCCTTTATCTCTTTGCTCTTAAATCTGTGCAGATTGGTCTTTAAATCCGGTGATATCCATGACTTTACTTCCAGGTTATTTAGTTTTTCATCCAGGAAGCTGCTTGAAATCTCATCACCTGTACAGATAAAATAAATGTCCTCCTCTGAAAAACAAATCGAAACAGCAAGATAATCGTTCGAAACCGGCTCCGAAAACAGACTTAGCTGTCCATCACTTTCGCAGTTTTCCAAAGACTCTCCCGGTACTACCGCAAAAGCGACCTCCTTGTCCTTTGCCTTCTCAAACACACTCTCAGCAGTCTTCAAGTCCCTTACTATCACAAAATGCTCCTCGGCATTGTTTTTAGGAGCCTCCACGTTAAACCGTGACAGCATGTTTTTGAATTCGTATCTTTTGCACAGTAAAAAGGCTTCCTCAGTGTAGAGTGACTCTACTCCACCACTAAGCTTTGCATCAGAAAATTCATAGTCAACCGGCGCATCAAGTATGATTGTCGCAAGCTCCTTGCTCATAAGCGCCTGCTCCCAATACTCCACTATATTCTTTGAAGCCCTTGGCGGCTTTACATTCTCAGCGTCCTCATGTACTGCCTCTATACAGTGATATTTTGCTATAAGTGCGCCTGCTGTCTTTTCGCCGATACCGGGTACCCCGGGAATATTATCAGACGTATCTCCCTGCAAAGCCTTTACATCGATAAACTCCTTTGGAGTGACGCCGTACTTTTCGATAACATCTGCTGTATTGTAGTTTTCTATCTCGGTTCCTGTCTTTTTGGTCTTTGGAATCCTTACCATGACATGGTCAGTCGCAAGCTGCAAGAGGTCTCTGTCTCCGGAAATGATGGCGACATCCATACCGGCCTTTTCTGCCCTGACAGATAAGGTTCCAAGTATATCGTCGGCCTCATAGCCTTCCTTTTCCACGATTTTTATGCCCATGGCAGTAAGCATTTCCTTTATCATAGGCACCTGCTGCCTGAGCTCCTCGTCCATAGGCTTTCTCGTGCCCTTGTACGCATCAAACATCCTGTGGCGAAACGTCGGCGCATGCACATCAAATGCCACCGTCAGATAGTCTGGCTTTTCCTCGTCAAGAATCTTGAACATGATATTCAAAAATCCATAGACTGCATTTGTGTGAAGCCCCTCTGAATTTGTCAGATCAGGCAGCCCGTGATATGCCCTGTTTAAAATACTGTGTCCGTCTATAAGTACAAGCTTTTCACTCATTTTGATACTTTCCTTACTGTCAATTATAATATTGTTGTAATCGCTGCCGGTCACACTACAGTGCAAACAGTAACGTTAAATAGCTCTTGTATATTTCTTGAGCCACTGGGCCTCCTCATCATTCAAAAATGGTGAAACAAGCTCATAAACTCTCGCATGATAAGCATTCAGGTATCCTTTTTCCCTGTCTGTCATCTGATTTGGATCAATCGCATCGAGATCTATAGGCACATAGGTCAGATTCTCAAAATACATGAACTGGCCATACTCATTTTTCTCACCCTTTCGGCAAATCAGCTCATTCTCTGTACGAATACCGAATTTGCCCTCTAAATAGATGCCCGGCTCATCTGTAGTGACCATGCCCTCTTCTATCACACGCTCTGCAGTCCTGCCCGGATACTGCTTCCAGTGGAAGCTGTTTGGTCCCTCATGCACATTGAGCACATAGCCCACACCGTGCCCGGTACCGTGATTATAGTCCATGCCAATCTCCCAGAAAGGCTCTCTTGCCAGAATATCAAAATTTAGTCCCGAGCAGCCCTCCTTAAACCTTGCATTTGCCAGGTTCATATTTGAGCGGCACACTCTCGTAAACATATCCTTCATCTCGTCAGTCACCGGTCCTAACGCAAAGGTTCTCGTGATATCTGTGGTTCCCTCCAGATAATGTCCGCCTGAATCAACCAGTAAAAAACTTTCCGGCTTAAGCGGCCTGTCAGACTCCTCTGTTGCAGAGTAATGCACAATAGCACCATGATCAGCATATCCACATATTGTGGCAAAGCTCAAATCAAGAAAGCCCTCCTGCTTTGCTCTAAGCGATGCAAGATAATCTGAAGCCGAAATCTCTGTCATAGGTATCTTACCTATATTTGTCTTAAGCCAGTACATGAACCTGCACATCGCAACTGCATCCTTCAAATGCGCCTTGCGCAGATTTTCAAGCTGTACTTTATTCTTTACGGCCTTCATGACAACTGTAGGATCCTCCGCATCAATCACCTTAACACCCTTTGGCAGGCTGTTGCAGACGCGGTAATTTACAACCGATGTATTTAGAAGCACTGTTTCTTTTTCATCAATATGCTTAACATATTCATAAAAATCATCGTAAGGTCTTGTCTGTATACCATTCTTATCGAGGTATGCCTTAAGAGCCTCTGTCACAACCTCTTCCTGCAAAAACCATATGCAGCTGTCCTGTGACAATGCCAGGTATGAAAGCACTACAGGCACATAGCTTATGTCGCCTCCCCTGACATTTAAAAGCCAGGCTATATCGTAAAGTGATGACATCAGATGAAGTGTTGCACCCTTTTTTGCCATCTGCTCTCTGACTCTTTTAAGCTTTGAGCTTATATCCTCACCGGTATATTTATTGTCAAAAATCATGACAGCTTCCTTTGACATAGGTGGTCTGTCAGTCCATATAAGGTCAATCAGATCCTCATTTACATACATGCTGCCGTGCTTTTCTTTTGCGATTTCAGAAAGCCTTTTGCCCCATGCGGCATTTACCACTCTGCCGTCAAAGCCTATTACACCGCCATCCGAAAGAGTATCCTTTATATACTCATCAACTGTCGGTACGCCCTCCTCGCCAATCTTAAACAGCTTTACAGTGGTATCCTTAAGCTGCGCAGCCGCCTGCACAAAATACCTGCCGTCTGTCCATAGACCTGCCTCATCCATAGTGATGACTGCGGTACCTGCTGATCCCGTGAAGCCTGTAATATATTTGCGTGCCTTAAAATGCTCTCCTACATACTCTGACTCATGAAAATCAGCAGTAGGTACCACATACAGCGAGATGCCCCTCTTTGCCATCTCGCTTCTCAATGCTTTTAATCTATCCTGTATCATTTTATTATGCCTCTTTAAATTCAAAAAATTTCGTATCTAATTCCGGATACATTCTCTTTAATGAGATTGGTTTGCCGGATTTGTTCAAAAAGCAATGGCTGCTTTTTGCAGTAGTTCGAAGCTCGCCTGTCTCTTTATCTTTCATGACATACTCAAGCTCCATCTTGATTCCGTTATACTTAAGCAGCTTTGTGTAGATGACGACCGTATCATCGAAATGTACCATACTGTGATACTCTACCGATATCGACAGCACCGGACTTATGATTTCCATATCCTCCATCTGCCTGTAGTTGAGTCCTATCTGATCCATCAAATCAAGTCTTGCTTCTTCCATCCACTTGACATAGTTTGAATGGTGGATTATACCCATCTGATCTGTTTCATAATACTTTGCGTGGTGCTCGTAAGGACGGATTCTAAGCTCGCCTTGTGAGCCGGCAATCTGTAACTCATTATTTGCCATAAAAAATTCCTCCATTCATATTTTGGTCTTATTTCTATTATGCCACATTGGACAGCTAAATTCAACGGCTTGACTGTAATCACTCAATAATCACTCAAAAATTAACACTATAGCGCATAACAATATTAAACCGGTTATTGCCCTCTACCTGCGTATCATGCTGTAGCAGTCTCTGCAAATATTGCGGGAATTGCCAATCGGAAGTATTCTTCCGCAATAGCGGCATCTGATTATATACTCATCCTTACTCTTTGCAAGAAGCTGCATGATCTTGGCCTGTGTTTTGTCACGCTCATTTTCAAGCCAGTCCTCATCCACAATTTTGCCCATGCGGACTGAAAACTGATAGTACAAATCAAGCTTTTTGTAATAGGATTCGTATTTCATGAGCCCCTGATACTTTGAATGCTTATCAGGCTTGTCGAGAGAGATATCAGATGTATATGACATGCAGTAACGCAGCCATTGTCTGACAAGCTCCCTGTCCTTTATATCTATAGGACATGTAATCATCTTATAAAGCAGATATTTGTCATCAAAATCTGCGATAAAGTATCGCTCCTTATACGCATATCCATACAAAAACAATATCTCATCGACATTGATTTTCCTAAACGGTGCTGATGGCTCTGCCTCATGCCAGAGCTTAATTATCGCATCAAGCGGCGCATCCATTGTAAGGAGCACCTGCGGGAAGCCAAGACTTACTATATCAATATCCTGCTCCGGTATATTTAGCGTATTCTTCAGATAATTCAGATTCTTTTGTCCCAAAGCTGTCACATAGCCTGTATCATACAGACCAAATCTGCCTGCACGGCCCGCTATCTGTTTTATCTCAGAGATGACAAGCGGACGTCTTGATACTCCATCAAACTTTTCCACCTCCAGAAATACAATTCTTCTGACCGGCAGATTGAGTCCCATTCCTATAGCATCTGTTGACACGACAACCTGTGTCTTTTTCTCATTAAAAAGCGTCATCTGCCTTCGCCTTATTTCCGGCGGCAGACTTCCGTATATGACACTTGGCTTTATGCCGTTTTCCTCAAGACGCCCTGCTATATTGAGTACCGACTTCTTTGAAAATACGATAAAGGCATCGCCATCCCTCACATCCTGTGGAAATGAAAACGGCTTATCCTCCAGCTTTAGAGCTGTCTTTCTCTCATACTCTCTTATCTCATACTCGTCATGGCAAAGATTAATCAGATGAATGACAACATCCTTTGCCACCGGGCTCATGCATATATGAATCTCTCCTGCAAGTGTACCAAGAATTGCCCTGGTCCACGAATGTCCCCTGTCATCATCTGC
>OGYE01002901.1_pt1 | contig 10156 bp, 8 predicted proteins | sample 1576471 | NCBI WGS metagenome assembly OGYE01 (sample SAMEA3541532, study PRJEB24748) | human gut metagenome | biome: human gut; feature: human-associated habitat; material: faeces | place: China | collected 2012 | reverse complement strand
GGCTAAAATATTAATTTTTAATAATGATACAGACAGAATGGAGAGCTATTATAGAGGAGAAACAGAACCAATGCCATATAATACAAATGGAACATTGAGGGTAAGAGAATTTAGAGGTTCAAGTAAATCAAATATATTATGGACAACAAAGAGGACAATGCAAAGTTGGAATAGCCAAAGATATATATTTGGAGCTCCTATACCAGTAGGATTTGCGTTTAAAAGGCCATATGAAGGAGGCCATCGGAAACCAAAGCCAACATTATGCAGGTACAGCATTTGATGTAGGGCAAACATTAAGTAAAACTCAAAGAACTAGGTTATGGAATTCAGCAAACAACTCCGGAGTTTGGTATTATGTTGAACCAATTAGCTTAACGCCAACATGGGTACATTTTGATAAACGTTTTGGTAAACCGGCATGTTCAACAGGCGGATTCCCACAATTAAAAAGGGGAATCGTTCAGCAAAAACTCCATGATCTCCATGTTCAGGGCGTTGTCCTCGGCCAGCAGCACCTGCCGCCCACGCAGCACAGTAAGGTCTGTCTGCTGCCGCTCCGGCTCTTCGGTTGCAGTATTGTCGATAGCAAAGGGCAGGGTGATGGTGTAGGTGGTGCCTACGCCCTGCTTGCTTTCCACCCCGATAGTGCCGCCGATCTTATCCACAAGGCTTTTGGTGATGGACATGCCAAGGCCGGTGCCGCCGTATACCGAGCGCGCCCCGGCGTTTTCCTGCGTAAAGGGCTCGAACATCCGCTGCTGGAACTCCTCGCTCATGCCGATGCCGGTATCCGCGCAGACAAAGCAGATCTGCACCTTGTCCCCGGTACAGCTCAGTTCAAAGCAGTCCAGCATCACGCGCCCCTTCTCCCGGTTATACTTGATGGCATTGCTGAGCACATTCATCAGCAGCCGCTTGACGTGCAGCGGGCTGCCCACCAGCCGGGGATGCGGCAGCCTGCCGTATTCCCGGTGCAGCACAATACCGCGCTCTTCCGCCTGTTTTTCCAGCACATCCGTGATCTCGTGTATCAGCTCGGGCAGATCAAAGGGCACATTTTCCAGCACCACCTCGCCGGACTCCAGCTTGCCCATATCCAGCACCTCGTTCACCAGTTCCAGCAGCAGGGTGGAGGCCTCCCAGATCTTTTTGCGGCAATCGGCCTGCCGCGCCATATCCTCCGGGCAGCGGTCGCCGATCTCCACCATACCCCGGATGCCGTTGATGGGGGTGCGGATATCGTGGCTCATGCGGGAGAGGAACTCGCTCTTGGCGGCCATGGCGCGGTTGGCGTCCTCCACGGCGCGCTGCAGCTGCACATTGACCTGTGCCAGCTCCTCCTCCTGCTTCTTGCGGGTGATGACCGTGTCGGTGATGTCCTGATGGTAGCCCTTGATGGCGGAGCCGGGGCGGTCAAAGTTCTGATCCGGCACGCCGCCGCAGCGGATGTAGATGACACCCAGCTTCGGGTGGTTCCACGGATAGTTGACCTCGCCGATGCCGGTTTTCAGGATGGCATCCACGCCGGCCTGCGCCGTGTCAAGATAGGCGGGGTCTACGCGGCTCTGCCAGTAGGCAAAGGCCTGCTCCGGCGTCAGGGTGTCGGGCTCAATGCCCAGCAAACCGCACATGGTGTCATTGGCAAACAGCCGCGGCGGGCAGTCCTCCTCAAACTCCAAGCGGAACAGGCCGATGCGGGCCGCTGCCAGCGTCTGCTCCAGCTCATGCTGGCCCTTCTCCACGCTTTCCAGCAGCCGGTCAATGTTGCGGAAGCCGATTACCACCACGTGGGGCGTGCCGGTGCGGGCAACATAGAGGTTGAAATACTGCTGTTTGGAGGGGTTTGGCTGCACGCGGTAGCGCAGGGTGAAGGAATCCTCGTCCGCGAGCCGCGCCAGAATGGCCACGGCGGAGGTCTGCACCCGCAGCCGCTTCTGGTCGGTGGGCTGCACAAAGCGGGTGATATAGCGCTCAATGGCAAGGCTGTAGGGCAGCCGTGGCTCCATCGAGAGCGCAACCTCGGGGCGCATCTTTGCGCTGATGGCGTAGGGCTCAGCGGTGTCTGTGTCCAGATTCACGCGGTAGAGGGCGCGGTAGCTGGCGCACAGTGCGTTGAGAATATCGCTTTCCAGCTCCAGGTGGTGGTGCACGTTTTTATCAAGGTAAGAGGTAGACATTACAGCTCCTTGATGGCCTCCAGAACTTCTTCATTGGCGGCCACAACAGGGGGCCACAGGCTGGCATCCTCCAGCGGCTTGGGACCGCGCACGGCGTCGCACAGGGCGGCGGCGGCCTTGTACAGGCGGTCCATGCCCAAATTCTGGGCCACGCCCTTCAGGGTGTGGCTGGCGCGGAAGGCCAGCTCCCAGTCCTGCGCCTCCAGCGCGTCCTTCAGCTGGTTGAAGCTGGGGTCGCCGGGGTACTTGAGGACGAATTTCTTGATAAGGGCCTCGCTGGGCAGGCGGCTGATGGTGGCATTGTAATCGCCGCCGATGCGTGCATAAAATTCCTGTAACGTCATAATTCTGCTCCCTTTCTGTTCCTCTTATTTCACTTATCTTCAGCAGTAAATTCTGCGGTGGCACATTGGTTCCGGCCCTCCTTGGCCTGATACAGCAGCTTGTCCGCGTTGCGTATGCCTGCCTGCTCCTGCAGCAGCGCCTCGGAGATGTGCTGGGCCTCGGCCAGATAGTTGCGGTGGCTTTCCGCCGTGGCGGACTGGCCCAGCTCGGTGGGCAGCTGGGCGGCGCTGGTCAGACATTCCAGCAGCAGGGGGTTGAACTGGCCGCACTCGCCGTTCAGAATCATCTGGACGGCGGTATCGTGGTCAAAGGCCTTTTTGTAGCAACGCTCACTCGTCAGGGCATCGTAGACGTCAGCCAGGGCCACAACCTGCGCGGCGATGGGGATCTCATCCCCTTTCAAGCCGTCCGGGTAGCCGCGGCCGTCCCAGCGCTCATGGTGCCAGCGGCAGATGGAATAGGCCGTCTTGACCAGCTCCGACTCCTGCTGGAAGGGCAGCTTGTCCAGAATATCCGCACCGATGGTGGTGTGGGTTTTCATCGTCTCAAATTCTTCCTTCGTCAGCTTGCCGGGCTTGTTCAGAATAGACTCCGGAATGCTGATTTTGCCGATGTCATGCAGCGCGGAGGCCGTGCGGATGAGGAAAATATCCGCCGCGGTCAGGCCGTATTTGTCGGTTTTCTGCACCAGTGTGCGCAGCAGAATGTCGGTGGCGGTCTGGATGTGCAGCACGTGCAGGCCGCTTTCAGCGTTGCGGAACTCCACAATATGGCTCAGAATGTTAATCATTGTGGAGCTGCTTTTTTCTTTTTCGTAGACCAGCTCGGCCACCAGACGCACCAGCCGCTTCTGCTTGGCGTACAGCATCAGCGTGTTGATGACGCGGCGGCGCACCACGGCCATATCAAAGGGGCGGCTGATATAATCGGTAGCGCCCAGATCATAGGCACGCTCCACAAAGCTGGACGCATTCTCGGCCGAAATCATAATGACAGGGATTTCGTCAATCCAGTGGTATTTGTTCATCATGGTCAGCACGTCAAAGCCGTCCATGTTGGGCATAATGATATCCAGCAGAAGCAGGTCGATACTGGCGTCTGTCTGCAGAATGGACACAGCCTGACGGCCGTCCTCGGCCTCCAGAATCTCATAGCCGTCGCCCAGCATCTCTGTCAGGATGGCGCGGTTCATGGCGGAATCGTCCGCAATCAGGATTCTTTCTTTTTCGCTCATAGCTTTACCTGTTGTTCCCCAAAAAGGGAGAATGTGCAAAAGCGCAGTTTCCCATAGTTTATTTATTATAGTATAACAGAATAGGGAAATGCAACAGATTTTGTGCAAAATAATTGAAAAACGGGGAGGTATAAAAAAGATGAGATATTTTGCCAAAAAGCCAAAAAGCTCCGCCGTGCCGGCAGGGCGGAGCTGGGCTTATAGAGGAATGTTGTGCTGTGGTGGGCCTTGCGGGCGGGCAATGCCCGCCCCTACAGATTGCCAATAAATGCCGTCCATCTCACACCGCACCGCAGGGGCGGGGCAACCGCGCACAAAAACCTCATTTTCTTTTCCTGACCACAGCCCCCACAATACTCACCGCAGCGGCGGCCAGCGCGGGGTAGAGCACCAGACAGAACGCCTGGTACCAGCTCGGCACAAAATACTGCCACGGCGCGGGCAGGGTGTCGGCGGCATTCAGGGTGATGTCGCTCATCGTAAAGGTCACGGTCCGGTTCTCCTCGGGGCTGCAGGGGTCCAGCCGCAGCGCGGCCAGTGAGGTGCGGGGCAGGGTGTAGATGTACCGCCCGCTGCCCGCGCTCTTGGGGAACACCCGGCGGTCGGCGCTGTAGTCCTCGCCAATTTTGGTGGTGTAGTACAGGCAGACTTCCCGCGGCTCATCGTCAAATTGCGCGGTGTAGGAAATCGTGCGCACCACGCGGCCATCCACGTTTTCCAGTATAATCTGGGGGTCGCCGTCCAGCGTGGTCAGGGTGCCGTCGGCCAGCGCCAGCCCGGCCAGCTGCCAGTCGGTCACGGCCATGGTCTCCTCGGTCAGGCGGCCCTGCGCCCGGGCGGCGGTGTCACTGGCAAGGTGCGCCGTGCCCAGCACCAGCCAGCAGACCAGCGCCAGCAGATACGCGGTCAGCGGCAGCGCCCCGCGGTGGGAAAACCATTTCTGTAAAGTCTTCACCGGGCGCTCACCTCCATCTGCATCGGGGCAAAGCCCGCATCGGTCACACGGTAGAGCAGTGTCTCGCCGTTCTCGGCAGCTGCCAGTTTATCCGTAAACAAATCTGCGTAGCTCTGCACAAAAATATCATCGAGCGTCTGGATATACAGCACGGTGCAGCCGTTGCCGCGCACAATGCCGTCCAGCTCCTCGGCGGTAAAGCCGTGGTAGTAGGTGCTCTTCACGCCCTCGGCGGGCTGCAGCTCGGGCAGGCCCAGCTCACCGCCGCCGCCAATCATCCGGGTCTCGCCGGTGTCGGGGTCGGTGGTGACGGAGCCGGAATAGTCCACCAGAATCGGGTAGAAGTCAAACACGGCGCTGAACCAGCCCTCGCCGTTGTCGCCCTGCCCCACGTAGAACACCCGGTCATCGGGCGCAAGGTAGCTGCACACCAGCTCAGCCTCGGCGCGTGCGGCCTTGCGGTCGGTGAACTCGCTGTCCGCAAAGCCCAGCACACTCAGCTGGGGCAGAATCAGCTGGTTCTGGCGGAACAGCATCCCCACGGCCAGCACCAGCACAAACAGCGCAAAGGCGGGGCAGGGCTGGCGGCGGGTGGAGGTATAGACAGCGGTCGGGCCGTCCGCTGTGGCGTGAACCTCGATCTGCGGCAACAGCGCCACCGAAAGGCAGGCCAGCGCAATCACGAACCAGCCGATGTAATAGCTGTAGATATAGCGGTTGTAGTCGGCCAGCTGCTCGGCCTGAAAGCCCTTGAAGATAAAGCCATAGCTGAGCGCCAGCATCAGGTTGTAGCCCAGAAAACAGACGCCGGACAGCACCCCAATCACGGCAATGCGTGCCTTGAGGCGCTTTGTCACCGCCGCCAGAACGGCCACGATAAAGATAACGGCAATCAGCGCCACCACGTTGCGGCCCTGGCCAACCATGCTCAGCTTGCCATCGCTCGTCCAGAACTGATGGCTCATATCGGCCATAGCCTGGCGGAACTGGAGCTCACGCTCGGCGTAGAAGCCCTCGACCGGCTGGCCCAGCAGGATCTTGATGCCGTTGATTACCACGGCGGACAGCGGGGCGCTCGTCTCGCCCACGCCGGAATCCCCGGCGTTGCGGGTGACCAGCCAGCCGACATAGCGCACGTTCCATAAGTAGTAGATGACCATCGGCGCGGCAAAGCAGGCCACGCTGAAGCCGGTACGGCGGACAAGGCCGTCCTTGAAGCTGCCGCTATCGGCAAACAGCCATTCATCCACGGCCACGAGCCCCGCCGCCACCAGCGCCAGCACAAAGGTGTTGGCCTTCAGGTTGGCGGAAAGCGCCAGTATCGGCAGCACGGCCCACTTGGGGGCGGATTCCTGCCGCAGGGCCAGCCACGCGGCCACTGCGCCGCCAAAGACAAGCCCGGCGGGTACATCGCCGTAGCTGGTCATATAGGTGGTGGTCAGGTAAATCGTGTGGTTGTAGTTGGTAAAGAAGAAGGGCACGCACCACAGCACCGCGGCCATCGGCACAGCGGCTTGCCAGCGGCTGCGGGGCAGCGCGCCGAGCACGGCGGCAAAGGCGGAAAAATACAAAATGTCATAAGCGACATAAATTTTCCAATCTGCATAATCCCCAAAAAACTGGAAGAAATAAGCCAGCAGCGGCAGGCCTGGGTTCTGGGTGGCCGCCCACGGTGTGCCCAGCTCCGCCGTGGCGTAGAGGTCATTGTTGACCTTGGTGATTTTGACCGCCGTGGCCCAGAGGCTCAGCTCGTCAAAATCCGCCGCCATCGGCTGGCGCACAAAGAAGTACACCGCCAGCGCCAGCGCCGCACCCCAGAACAGCACGCTGCCCGGTGTGAAAAGAACAGCCGCCGCGCCGGTGTGCTGGCGGCGGGTGACCAACACCCACACACCGCCCGCAAGGCAGAGCGCATACAGCACCCACGCCGCGGGGTAGAGCACGCCCGCCATAGCGGCCAGCGTCAGCACGGCCACAAGGATGGACAGCATCGTCAGCGGCGCCACCGATGCCGGTACACGGCATTTCAGCGTAAGCACCGTGCAGCCGCAGAACAGCGCCAGCACGGCCGATAATACGCAGAGTAGTTCCATAGAAAATCTCCGTTACTGAAATATTATTGGAATTTCTTTGATTCTTTCTTTGTAAAGAAAGAACAGAAAGCTGCCCCCACAGCGGGCACAAACAGCAGCACCAGCCACCAGCCTGCGGTGGGCACAAAGCGGGTGTACCATGGCCGGGCGGGGTTCAGCGCAATGCCGGTGAAGAGCGTCGGCACGCCGCCCACGCTGTCCGGGTCGATGCGCAGGCCGGTGACCCATTGCCCGCCCAAGTCAAAGGTGTAAACGCCCGGGGCCGTGACCGAGGCAAACACCTTCTGCGCCTCGGTGTAATCGGTCTGGCCGGGTTTGAGGTAGTACAGCGCCACGCCGCCCGGGGGCAGGCGGTGCGCTGCGTCCAGCACAACCGTCTCGATATACCCCTGCCCCTGCCAGTAGATGCGGGGGTCATTGTCGGTGGAAAGGTACCACGCCGGGTTATCGTCCGGCGGCGTCCACCACACGTTGAAGGAATACGGCGGAAAACTCTCGGTCACAAGCTCGGTGGGGGCTATCTGCCCTTGTGGCATCTTGCCCTGCAGCTTGTAGTTCAGCATCACGCCGCAGCCCACCAGACACCGCACCACCCAGAACACGGCGGCCAGAAGATAGGCCAGCACCAGCAGCTGGCGGGTGCGCAGTATGGGCTTGTGCTCCATTTACTCCACCCCTCTTTCTGCCACAGCCGCCAGTGTGAACGGCACGGCGGCGTCCGCGCCCTCAAAATGATAGAGCGTGGGCGGCATATCGTTGGTCAGCCCGCCCTCAAACAGGGGACTGAAATTGTCCTGTAAATAGTTGTCGGCACGGTCGATCAGGATATAATCGCAGTCCTTCTCGGCCATATAGGCCACCAGTGTGTCCGGCACGCAGACGGTCTGATAGGCATAGAGTGTCGAACTCTCGCTCTCGACCAGATTCATAAAATCGCCGTCCCAGCGGTCCTGCGTCTCGCCCTGATGGATATAAATGCCGCCGAAGCCGTTCACCACCTGCGCGGTCAGCTCGTAGCGGTAGTAGTACCAGCGTGTGGCATCGTCGCCCTGGCTGATGACCAGCACCCGGTCCGGCCAGTCCAGCACGGTGTTCATCGTTTCCGCACGGCTCTGCACATCGGTGCGCAGGGTGTACAGGCTGTCCGCATTTGACCAGAAGCCCGCCACAGGCACGCCGCGCCAGCAGTACACGGCCAGAATGACCGCCGCCGCGCCGCTGACCGCCAGCTGCGCCAGCCGTTCCCGCGCACCGTTGGCCAGCAGGCAGAGCATCGCCAGCATCCACGCCTGATAGTAGGGGGCCAGATAGCGGTCATAGTCCTTGAGCGCCAGTCCCTCCAGGTCGGAGAAGTTGTAGTTGTACAGAATCAGATGGAACAGATACAGCGCCGCAAAGCAGAACGCAAACCCAAGATGCGCGGCCAGCACGCGGCGGCGCGGTGCGCCCCTGTCAGCGGCCAGCCATGCCGCGGCGGCGACCATCGTAATGGCAGCCACAGCCATGATGCCGCCGCCCAAAAGGCAGATGCGCCGCGTAAAGAACGCGCTGCCCATGGCGGCCATGATCTGCGCAAACTTTTCGGTGCGGCCCATGCCCAGCAGCTGCTTTACGCCGCCGACCAATACCGCGCCGTAGCTCAGGCCCTCACTGCCGACGCTCGCGGCGGTGTCCGCCGTGGGGGTGACAGCCGCCGTGTAGCGGCCCCAGCTTGAAAACGCCGCCAGCACGATAACAGCCAGTGCGCCCGCCCGGAGCAGAGCCTTGGGAAACGCCTTTCTGCAGGGCTCGTCTGCGGCCAGCCACAGATCCAGCCCGATCAGGAATGCCGCGATCAGCCCGTAGGCAAAGCAGATGTCCTTGGTCAGCGTCAGCACGGCCAGCGGCAGCGCAACAAGCCAGTAGGCGATTTTGCGGCGTACCACCGCGAAATACAGGCAGAGTGTGCCGCCGAACAGCATCGCCAGCGGCAGGTCGGCCATGGCGTTGACGTACTGCGCTGCGTAGCTGCCCGTGGGCGTGGCCGAGAAGAAAAACGGCAGCAGGAACCCCGCCGCAAACACGAGCACGCCGCCCGCCCAGCGCTCCCGCGGCAGGGCGGACGCAGCGGCCAGACAGGCCAGCGCCAGCGTGTCAATGGCGGCCAGACAGGCCCACTCGGCCCAAGGGCCGAAGGGCTGGAACAAAAATGTGATCAGACTCGTTGCCGGGTAGGTGAAGGACGCCTTCAGGTTGACCGGGTCGGCCACATAGAATGCGCCGCGCTCCACGACCATCTTGGGGGCCAGGCCCCACGCCGTGAACTCATCCCACTGGGTAAACATCGGCTGCTGTACACAGAACAGCAGCCAGATAAACGCAGCACCGCCTAAAAACAGCGTGAAACCGGGGACGGAGGCCGCTCTTTTCCAGGCGTCGGCCACCCCGGCGGGGCGGTATTGCACAAGCCCGACGACCCACACGGCGGCCAGCGCCAGCAGTACAGCCACAGCGCCAACGCGCAGGAAACCCGTGACCCCGCAGAGATACAGCACGACCACCGCGCCGCTCAATACCGGCAGCGGCAGCAAGGCGGGGGAGAGGGTAAACCGCTCCGCCAGAATCGCACAGGCCCCGCAGAGCAGAAGCAGCAGCGCAAGGGCGTAGAGTAGATGCAGCATGGGCGCGAGCCTCCTTTCATGTTGTGGTAAGCCTTCCCCCGTGGGGGAAGGTGTGCTGTCCTGAACCGTATGGGCTTTCCCGTCCCCCTTGGCCTGGCGGACCACCGCCTCGATCTGCTTTCGCTCGGCGCGGGTCAGCTTACGACTGGGCTTTGCTGTTTTTTCGTGTCTTGCCGTTTTTGCCTGCAATCTTTTTCACCTCCTGTTCCAGTTCGTATTGCCGCACCAGGGCGGAATAGAGATTGTTGGTCTGGTAGATCCGCACCTTGGGGCGAAGAAATTTATTCTGAATGAGATGCCCCAGGAACACTTCCAGGGGCTGCCCGTTCCGCTCGTACATGGCAAACAGGAAGAAGGGCAGCATGACCAGGATCATACACAGGGCCGCCGTGGTGGTGCCCAGCGCCCCCTTGGTCAAAAAGAAAAGCGGCACGCCGATAATTGCTGCCGCTCCAAAACATATCACCTGCCGCTTGGTCAGCCCGAACAGGACCTTGCTCTGTACCCGGCTCAGGTCCTTCGGGATCGTTACATAGGCCAATCAATGCACCTCCTTTTTCATGGGAGCATAGTCCCTGAAATCTTTTACCGTGTGGAAAATCCGTTTGTTGTTCACCCACCGCTGAAGATGGCGTGTCGAGTACAGGTAAACTATAACCGATAAATGTGAATTAGAAATGAACAAATTA
>OGYE01002898.1_pt1 | contig 10171 bp, 8 predicted proteins | sample 1576471 | NCBI WGS metagenome assembly OGYE01 (sample SAMEA3541532, study PRJEB24748) | human gut metagenome | biome: human gut; feature: human-associated habitat; material: faeces | place: China | collected 2012 | reverse complement strand
AGTCCGCTCGTTTCCATATTGTTACCTATATAATATAGGCAAACGCCCAACTTCTGGATTTTCAATCAAAGTCCAATTTAGAGCGAGTTACGCATTTTAATGTTATAGATGAATTTTATAAATTAATATTTTGATATAACAATCAAATAAAATTATCACCAATTGTCTTTTTATATATGATATTGACAAAATATTGCTATTATTTTTTACCTCCTCTTGTTTTTTTAAATGATAATGTTCCTTTTTCATGTTTAAATTGAGACAAAAAATAACATTCTTCTCTATCTTCCACAATATTAATAAATTGTATACGGGTTATTTTTTTGTATAGGCCGATCTTATATGTTCCTATTTTATTCATATTTATATCCAAATGGTGTTTGGGATGCATTATCTCTCTGCCACGTGACGCATTCTCGTCATAATCATATCTTAGATAACATGGTTCTGTATGAAACAATAACTCTACAATGTCAGCAACAGTTTGCTCACACCTTGAATCCAGCCAAGCATCTAAAAAAGTTCCATTTGAAGATATTGAGTTTATTATGCTAAAACATTCTGAGATTAGTTTGTTTGTAAGCTCAATTTGTTTTTCCCGTGAATATACTTGAAGTAATCCGTTTTCACCAATCTTTATGTTGAATGGGAAAGCTATACTATAATATTTATTAGTTGATGCAAAAACAAATGCTCTTGATTGTTTATCTTTTTTTATTAAAATAAATGGTTTTATTTCCTTGTTTACATCAATATCTTGAGCTTGCGTAGTTATAATTTTTCTAGCAATTAAAAGAACTATCTTTGCATAATCTTTAGTATTCTTGTTATGTGTCAAAAAATCATCAAATTCTATTTCTTCAATACTGTAAACATAACTCTTTTTCATACAATGCTACTTATTGCTTTTATCATTCCTGATAATTTATCATCATCCGTTGACTTAATTTGGTCAACATTTATAACATTCATGATTGCCTCTCGTTTATTTGAATCTTTAATACCTAATTCATCAAATATTCGTTTCAACTTTTCATTTAAAGATTCTACTTTTTTTGCACCTTCAAACCATTTATGCATATTTTCCATTTCTTCATTAGTAGGCGCTATCACATCAATACACTTATTCCTTAGTGTCGATCTTACGCCTAATAGAATATCGGAAGAAAGACCATTATTGCTATTCTTTTCAAGAACTAGATATGATCTCAAAAATGAACGGGTAAGCATCGTATATAAAGTATTCCTATAAGAAATAGATGATTCGATTTTTTTTGTAATACAAATAACAATTGGAAATTCTAAACCTTTTACATTATATCTGTTACTGATAAAAATAGAATCTTTATTTATTTGTTTGGTCTCATAAGCAATATTTGTTTTCCAGCTAAAATGCCTTTTTATCATATCTGCGATTAACGCGCTTAAATCATAAACATAATTTTCATCATCAATACAAATAATTCCGATGTCTTCAGGCTTAATATCAATAAATTCTTCCTTAATTTCATTCAAAAGTTTATATATACCTTTACAAAAATCACTAGTTCTTCGAATGTCAAAACAACGGAAAGAATCGTTATCCTCATCAAATCTATGGATAGGATATCTAGTCAATGATATTTTATCTTCATTCTTTTTTACAATATAGCCACATTGAGTCCATTGTTCTTCATTAAGCCACCAAAGTTTATTTTTTTCATATAGACCTAGACCTAATGCATGAGCAATCATTAATGTTTTTGGGTCCGTGCGATAACAATTTGTTAAAAGTATTTCTGGAAGCCTATCATTTTTAATATTATCCTCAAAAATACTTTGAAATATATCTCCAGCAATAAAAACTTTTTCTTTAGTTACTAATTCACATAAATTAAAAAAAGAAGCATCAAAATCCTGGCTTTCATCTATGAACATATAAGAAAAAGCATAATCTCTAATTTCTTTACTTTTTAATTCCGATATTGCTTTTTTACACGCTTCTTCAAAAGAGCCACATTGACGAAGATTTAAAAAATTAATATCGTAAAAATGGCATATGTATCTATATATTCCTGAATAAGAATCGTTGAATCGTCCCCAAGCATTTACGCATAATAGTTTATCCCATTCTATTTGTTTTTTAACCATCATAAAATTGAAAAACTGGGGTATCCTTTGTCGCAAATTATCTGCTAATATTTTGTTGTGGCAAGTAAAACCTATCGGCAAATCAGTGTCTGTACCAGATACGTAGATATCTCTAAGTTTGTGAAGTAATAGCTCTGTTTTACCAGTACCAGAAAGACCTTGAACTTTTATTAATTTTCCATATCTATCTAAGTCCCCATATATAAAACGGGTTTGTTCTCCATCAAATATCTGGATCTTCTGTTTAACCCTTTCTATTATGCTTTCAGATATATCAAGAGAAAGACGTGATACATCGTTTATACTTCCGATAAACAATGTTATTACAAGTTCCAACCTTCTATATTGTGCTATATTAATTAAGTTTGTGTCATTCTCAATCCACGTTTTATAATTATCAATTTCATTCAAATAAAAAGATGTTGTTAAATCGTTCTTCCACGTGCGCACCCTACCGATAATTTTTTTATAGTTATACGTGTCACTTAATGAATTTATGTCTTCAAGAACATCATCTACGAAATTTTGGAAATTAGTTCTACTATTGCCAGCATTAAAAGAAATAAATGTGATTTTATGTTTACGCATTAATAATATGCCTACATCATCAATGTCATAGGCATATTTAGAGTCTATTAAAGGATGACGCAATAAATAAATCTGTTCATTAACAGTATTTGCATATTTACGAAGAAAATAAATAAACTGTTTATTACTTTCGTTTTCTTTTATTTGTGAGAAAAAATATTCCATTAGTAAACGCTATTTTTTTGATGTATATCACCTGTTATTCAGATGATATGTCAGAAATTAGATTAAATCCGGTTGATGTTTATAATTTATTTGCACTTATGCCGATAATCGAAGGTATCTATAACCTTTCAATAACACGATTATTTCTCATTGCCTCGATTTCATGTTTCAATTCTTATATCCGTTCATCCTTGAGTTTAAGAAGTTCCTGTAACCTTGACTTAAATTCAGACTAATCTGACCGGCCGTTTTCAATCGCATTATTTTGTTCTTATTTACAACAAGTCGACAACATTCAGACCGTTCTTCATACTTTTCCAAGTGTGATGGGCGACAGTCAAAGTCAAAGGGAAAGGAACTCCGAGCATTTGGCCTACCTTTTTCAGGTTTCGGTTTATGTTGTGGATTGCCGTGTCATGCTGTCTCCATTGCTCTTTCGGGTCTTTGGAAGTGATGACCTGGAAGAGATAGGGTGTGTCGGGACAGGAGTATTTGTCTACTATTTCTTGCAGATAAGAATTCCAAACTACGGTTTCTTCCTTTCCTGTTGCCTTGGATGTGTAAGTCAGGCGGTCTCCTTTGATGTTGTCTTTCGTGAGATAAAACAAGTCGCTGCCAGTCATTCCATTTGTGAAGATGGCGAAAAGGAAGAGGTCACGGGCAAAAACGACAGATGGGTGAAGGTTGCTTACGTCCATATAGCGTAATTTTATCACTTCCTTTGGTGTGAGCCTGTTTTTCTCTTTCTTCACTCGGTAACTGACATCAACGCCTTCAAATGGATGGTTTTCATTTGTTACCCCCTCTGCAACGGCTAACTGGTACACTCTTTTCAGGTTGCGGATATAAAGTGAGATTGAGTTGCGGCCTAATTTTTGGTTCTCAAGCCAAGTATTGTAGTTCCGTATCAGTAAAGCATCGAAATCCTTGAAGGGAATTTCGTTCTTGCCAAGAAAGGTGACGAACTTCCTAAGATACATGTTCAGCTTGTTTGCAGCGTCATACCTTCCCTTGTCCTGCATTTTTAAGACGAACGAGCGGGAGTATGAAATGAAACCGGCTTCTTCAGCTTGCATCATTGGGCTTGTAGTCGCTTATCTGACGGCTTTCGGCTTATTGTTTCGAGTGACTTTTTTCTTGTGTAAGCCAATCAAGGAAATCAAAGATGTTCGGCTCGTCAAAATATATGCCCATGTCGGCATTCTTGGCTTCCTCCGGGTCTTCCGGTATGGTGTAAAGGTCTTCGTAGAGGCTTATACGCTTGCCGAACGTGGTGGTGAAGTAAGTGTGCTTTGCCGCATCCTGCTCTTTTTTAAATATGTCGTTCCAGACGGTCTCGCCGTCCCATATAGGCAGGGCTTCCTCGTTGAGCCACACGGAGGGACCGTTAATATAGTTCCGGCCTTTATATGTAACGAGCTGGGCGGCAAGATGGCGGTTTTGTATGTTTGTTGGAACGGGTGTTGAAAATATCACATTCCGGAACTCACGACCATCCCTGTGGCGTAAAGTGAGTGTATGTTCGTCCTTTCTTTCAACGACCGTATAAGTGTCCAGCCGTTCGGGGCGAAGCGTATCAAGACTCGCCGCAGTTTCCTTTAATAATACTTTATCCTTTCCTTCTACAAAAGCTACTTCCTGACGGAACTGTTTGGCAATGGTATCCGCCAAGGAACAGCCACGCTTGTCACGCCAGTTGAAGGCAAGGTCCGCCCACAGCATCAGTCCGGCTGTCTTTTTGTTTTCGGCGAGCCGCAGGAACATCTCCTTACGGTAACGCAGGTCGGGATAGACCGACCGCAATACTTGGTCTTCGCGTGCGAACCATGCCAACATCCCGCTTAGGCGCATAAAATCTCCGGACAGCACGCTTCCCGTCATCCATTGCCTGAGGACACTGCAGGGAGCCTTCGCCACGGCTTCTGACACGAGCCTGTCAACCTGTGATGTGGTTTTCGCGTCCATGCCCAGGCTTTCGCACCAGTTGAAAACCACATTGCCCACGCTGCGGTACCTGTATTCGTAAACTCCGTCAAGCCCGACGGCGATGGTGTTCTCCGTATAGAGCAGCAAGGAAAGGATAATCTGCTCGTCGAACGCCGCCGCTTCCTGTTCCACAAGACGACGAAGCCTGCCGTAGGTTTCATAAAAGAAAGCCACGTCGCCGTCCACGTCCATTGACGGATGGTGAAGACGTTTCCATTCGGAAGTGAATTCTTCTATCGTGAGCATGATTTCCTGTCAATTATGCAGCCACACCGTCCGCAGGTACCTGCGCCATACGGCAAGGTGGTTGGTGGTGTTTATTTCATTGCAAATGCGGACACAAGTGTTTATCAGCCTGTCCTTTGCCGCGTCTTTTTCTTGTGCGGAAGACTTGACGGCCATGACGTTCAGCGTATCTTCGCCGACCTTGAAACCCTGTACGGCCTTTACGGCTGAATCAGCATCTGTCAATATCTCATATAAGGTCGGGGCGTAGTTTCTGAAAGACTCGATGAGCTTTTCTTTCTGTTGTTCCCCGCTGACTAATTTCTCGTTGGCTTTCCCCGCCGTCAGAAAATACTCGCGGAGGAAGTCGTCCCAGTTGGCGAAGAATGTAACAATCCCGTTTCCTTCCGTCATACCGATATGGGCATAGTATGTCGTTGTGACTTTTCCGTCCTCCTGCCTGCTTGGATAATAGACCTCTTCGGTGATGTCCACCTTGCGGATGATTTCCGTAAAATTCCTATGCTGCAGTTCAACCTCGTCTTTGCCTTTTTCAATGGCAATTCCCGATGTGGGCGTAAGGAACGGACGGAGGATAAGCCTTGTCCAGTTTTCCTTCACATATCTTGGCGCGTCATGCTCGTAACGGGCAAGGTTTATCAAAAGTTCTGCCTCTTTGGTGGTCAGTTTGCTAAGACGGTCAGCCAAAGTTTTTTCCCCTTGTTCCTGAAGATGCTTGTAAAGAGTCTCCAAAGAAAGGTCGGCGGCAAGGCGTTCCGTCAGTTCGTAAAGCATTGCTTGTGTGCGCTCCCCATAACCGCAGCCTTGCAGGATGCCGACAAGCAAATCAACGGCGCGCCCTTTCTCCGTGCCTATGGACAAGCGGTCTCCCTCGGCGTTGTGGAGGCGGGCGACATGGAGGTCGGAGACATTGGGATAGGTGACGGTCAGCCAACTGCCCGGAATCATGCCCTGAACGTGGAACACCAGCCCCCTTTTCTTGTGGAAACGGCAGATGTAGCCTTCCTGGCCGGCAAGAGGACCGTCGATGACACGCACGATTTCATTCGGCTCGTCCGTTTTCGTGTTGAAAGCATAATCAGAATAAGGACGCTCCAGCACAATCACCTTGTCGGCATAGTTCTCGTTGTAGTCGCGGAAGGCACACATTTGGGCTTCTGGTATGGTGCAGGCGGTCGCTTTCTCGTCAGGAGTGCGCTTGCGGTTGTAGCGGAGGTAAGCGTCGGGGCAGTTGTCACGGAGGAAGTCAACCAATGCGCCCTGTGTGGCAAGCACGAACACATAGCCGTCGAAAAGGGGGAGCCGCCGCTCGTTGTCGCCCCTGCGCACGTACACTTTGGTATTGGTGGGGCAATAGACTTCCAGTATGTTCCGTATCTTGCCCTTCCCACGCTCGATGCGTGTACACAAATCCTGTTCATGTCCGGGTTTTGTGCGGACAAGGAACCATTGGAAATCTACGCTGTTGAGCTTGTCGGGCATGTTCTGAAAAAAGCGTTCCTTACGTTACCCTCATGACAATCGCATGACGGCTGACTGATACCTCTCCGAATTTGAAACACCACGCTTTACAAACTTATTCATGAAGTTTTCGTGCGTTGTTTACAGTATTCTTTAGGTTTAGCGGCAGCATTCCGGAGTAAAAACTCAGCAACAATGGCCTGCCGTTGTTATGTGACGAGAAGAACAAAGCGCGATGCGCTTTAACATTTTTACTTCCATATCACAAGTGTTTAATTTTCAATCAATTAAGTCTCTTCTATACCCGCCGCTTTACCATTGTTGTATAATATGAAACGGCGGATTTTTGTAACTGGCTGATTATCAGGGTGTATTTTTGTATGGAATCCTATTTTAGTCAAACAAAGGCTGCATTTGTTCGACTAAAATTCTGAATCTTTAAAATTTTCTGTCGATAAATGGCTCTGTATTAAATCTTTTTATTACCTTTGCAACGTGTTCGCCGTTTCATATTATACAGCAACGGATTTTGTCGAACATTTCCGGTTCTTATTCACGCAAAATTTTTCCGATCATTTTCCTGTTGGCTTTCACCACGCCCTCCATGCCAATGGAGGAAAGATAGATTTGTGTGGTTTTCAGGCTTTCGTGACCCAGGCCTTTGCTGATGACGGACAGGCTGGTGCCCATGTCGCGCATGGTGCTGGCCCAGGTGTGCCTCCCCGTATAGGTCGTCAGGGGCGCCTGCAATCCGACCATCGTGCCGATTTTCTTGAGGTAGTAGTTCACCTTATGCTCCATCCGTTCGTACTGCCGCCGTTCCGTGCCGTCCGTTTTTGTGATGATGGGCAAAAGGTACGGACTGTCTTTCGTCAGATGGGCGTAGCTGTCCACGATATACTGCATGGCCGGTTCCCAGCCGACGGTCAGCTCCTGTCCGGTCTTCTTGCGGCTGTAGTGCAGCTGTCCGTTTCGGATGTCGTCTTTCTTTAGGTAAGCCAGGTCAACGAACGAGATGCCCTGAAGGTAGACAATCAGCATGAACATGTCCCGTGCAAAGGCGATGGCGGAGCTTTCAGGCAGGTGAATCTGTCTGACGGCACGCAGCGAGTCTAACGGGATGGCGCGCTTGGCGGTCTTGGCGAAGCCGGTAAACACGTGACGGAAAATGTTCTTGTCGGTTGTCAGCCCGGCTTCGACGGCCTTGCGGTAGAGGGTGCGCAAGGTGCGCAGGTAGCACGACGAGGAGTTGCGCTTCAAGCCGCATCCTTTCAGCCAAGCCTCGTACAGGTTCATGGTCTCCGCATCCAAGGCGTCGATGGTCACGTCCTCCCCGTCTCGGAATCGGGAAAAGCTCGCCAGGGCGTCGCGGTAGGTCTTGGCGGTTCCCAGCCTGCCGACACGAAGTTTTTTCACTATCATGCCGTGGATAAAGCTGAACCATGTCTGGCACGGCGGAAGGAGGCGGAATGCCGACACGATGTCGTCCGCCGTGTATTCCAGCATGGCCTGTTCCCTTTCCGTAATGAACGCGGCGAGCCGCTTGCAGTCCCACCGTATCTTGGAGACAATCAGCTGCAGCTCCGCTTGCCGTTCCGGTGTGCCGACGATGCGGATGAACGAAGTCCGCCCGTCCCATTCTTCGGGCATGACGCGGTAATCGGTATAAACTGCTCTCGTGCTTCTGCGGTGAGTCACTTGGAAATACATAGTGCCGGGCTTGCCTTCAGCGGTAGAAGGGCGGAATTTTAGTTTGAATGATGCCATAATTTCTGATTTTTAGTTTGTTATTAAACTGAAAATACACGGTGTAACCATTGAAAAACTCCGTCATTCCGTGCCGTATTGTTTGCAGATGGTTTAGTCTATTTCTACTTGTCATGGTTCAAACAACAGGGCGAGTTCCACCCGTCTGCGCCTTTCTATGCTTGGGATAACCCTGCCTTTCCATTTCCGAAAGGACACATATTCCTTATATATATCCCTGTCGCCGCATTCCAGCTTGCGTATCAGCCTGCTTTTGGGATACTTCCGGCTTCCCAACAACCGGTATGGTCCCACATGATAGGCGAGACAGGCAAGAAGAATCGAATCACGACCGAAACGGCGGAACATCCGGCACAGCTTCCGCATGTCAGCACGGAGCAGGCTGTCGCCCTGTGCGCGGCTTATCTTATGGGTCAGCCGTTCACCGGGCAACAGTTTGTGCCCGTATCCTATGTAGGGCAGGTGCCTTTCCTCACCATGCCAGCCCTCGTAGAATTTGGTGCAGAGTATGGCACGCTCGAACAGAGGCAAGTTGTATATCCCAAGTTCTCTGACCTTGTCCGTCGCCGGTTTTTGCGCACTGACACCGGCCGTACATATTGAAAACAAAGCCAGCAGGAACAATACATATTTCTTTGTTGTCATCTGGCTCCTTTCCTGTTCACAACGTCCTTTATCATCTCTTTCACATCCTGACCCACTCTTACAAAGTTCCGGTAAAGGATGCGTTCCCGCTCTTCCTTCGACTTGAACGTGTAAAACTTGGGCAGCGGCACATATCCGGCTTCCTCTATCCTGATTTCCTCCATGTCGAAGTCGGTTTTGCAGAAGAACTTGGAAGTCTTGAACTCCGCAGCCTCCTGTATGTTCATGCTGTCGCCACGGCCTGTTTTCGTCTTAACGAAGTCACGGGCCACCTGCCCGCAAATCCATCCAGTAGGCAAATCCGAGATTTTCGAGGCGGGCACAAGATTGTCCATGTTCTCGTTCAGGTTAATACTGGTCTTATCCCTGTCGATGGTCACGCCCTTTTTCAGTTGCACCACCTTTCCGAAGATGTCATTGCTCAGCCATTCCAAGGTCTCCTTGGCACGTGCTGAGCCGGACACCACGTTGCCCACGGTGGTGATGATTTTCTGCATACCGACTTTCCCGTAGTCGGCCTCCAGCTGCGGCAGTTCCTGGAAACCCAGTGCCACGCTCACCTTGTTGCTTCGTGCCGTACCAATCAGGCGGTCTATCTTGTGGAAGTACAAGGTAGGAAGCTCGTCCACAATGATGCTCACAGGGATATTCTTACCCTGCCCGGTATTCACGCGGGTCACGAGGCGGTTCAGTATCAGGGCGTTCAACGCACCGATGATGCTCTCCATCTCCGGGTCGTTGGCTATCAGCAGGTAGCTGGGATTTTTCGGGTCGCTCACCTTCAGGTCGAAGTCGTCGCCGTCCTTATGGAATATCCAATAAGATTCCTTAGTGGCCAATCGGGAAGTATAGACACGCAGCGTGCCTATCATACCTTCCAGCTGTTCCATCGCCTTGTTCTGGAAGGCCGTTTGGAACGGGCCGAGCAGCGGCGCCACCTCGTTGTCCGTCTGCAAGACCTCGAAGATGGTCTGGTAGCTCTCGTTCAGGAACGACAGGATGTGCGGCATGTCCGAATACTTGCCCAGCCAGTAGGCTGGCTCCACGATGTTGCCGCCCTTACGGTCACGCAGCGGTACTTCGAACCCGACGGGCTGTATGAGTTGGCAGAGAGCATCCGGGTTCACGGCATTCTCCAACCCCTTTCCGTCCGGCGAAAGGGCGGCGGGCGGTATGAGCTCAT
>OGYE01002892.1_pt1 | contig 10200 bp, 10 predicted proteins | sample 1576471 | NCBI WGS metagenome assembly OGYE01 (sample SAMEA3541532, study PRJEB24748) | human gut metagenome | biome: human gut; feature: human-associated habitat; material: faeces | place: China | collected 2012 | reverse complement strand
ACCCGGGTGCAGTTCGATCTGATCGACCATCGGCGCGATGTCGGCCTTCTCGAGCAGCGCGTCCAGGTGGCGCGGCTTGAAGTTGCTGACGCCGATGGCGCGCACGCGCCCTTCCCTGTATAGTTTTTCCATCGCCCGCCACGTTTCGCGGTTCAGTTGCTGCCAGTCGTCGTCGTGCTTTCTCGGGATCGGCCAGTGGATCAGGTACAGGTCGAGGTAGTCCAGTTCCAGGTCGGACAGGGTTTTGTCGAATGCGTGCAGCGTCGTTTCGTAGCCCTGCGCGCTGTTCCACACCTTGCTGGTTATGAACAGCTCTTTGCGGTCGGTGCCGCACTTGCGGATGGCTTTGCCGACGCTCTTTTCGTTGCCGTAGACGGCAGCCGTGTCGATATGCCGGTAACCCGCATGGACGGCCTCGATGACCGAACTGACGGCCGTTTCGCCGTCCGGCGTCAGGTAGGTGCCGAAACCGACGCAGGGTATTTGCACGCCGTTGCTCAGCGTAAACGTGTCTTTCAGCGATTTGAACGATTCTTTCGGTGATTTCATAATGCGTTGTATTTAGTCTGTTCCCCGTTTTTTCTGCATAACCCGTGCCGTTCCGGACGGTCGCGCCCGATTTCCGCCGGACGGCTTTTCCCTTCGTGTTTCCGGCCGGGCTTTCGCCTGCGTTTCTTCTTCGCGCCGGCGTCCGGCGGTTCTGCGCTTTACCGGGCGGTTTCAGTCGTTTGCGCGTCCGGCGGTCGCTTTTCCGCGGCGGTCAGACGGGCAGCGTGATCGTGAACCGGCTACCGTGCCCGATCTGGCTCTCGACGCCGATCGTGCCGCCGTGCGCCTCGACGAACTCTTTCGAGATAGCCAGTCCGAGGCCGCTGCCCTGCACTTTCGTGCCCGGCACGCGGAAGTAACGGTCGAAGATGCTCTTGTGGTAGCGCGGGTCGATGCCGCGTCCGAAGTCCTGCACGAAAATATCGACCTTGTTGTCGCGCTGCGCCGCGCCGACGATGATCCGCGCCCCTTCGGGCGAGTGGTGGATCGCGTTCGACAGCAGGTTCGTGACCACCCAGGCGATTTTTTCGCTGTCGATGAACAGCTTCGCGATCTTTTCGGGGTATTCGACTTCGACGAAACAGCCGAAACGTTCGGCCAGCACTCGCGTCGCCGCCACCGCGTAGTCGATCAGTTCGATCGGTTTGGTGACCTTCGGCATCAGTTGCAGCTTGCCCGTCTCGATCTGGGTCAGGTTCAGCAGCTCGCCGGTGATGCCGAGCAGCCGGTCGCTGTTTTCGCGGATGCTCTGCGCGAGGGCTTTCTGCTCGTCGTTCAGCGGCCCGAGCCGGCTGTCTTCGAGCAGGTGCAGGCTCATCATGATCGACGCGATCGGGGTTTTCATCTCGTGCGAGACGGTCGAGATGAAATTCGTTTTGGCGGAATCGATCTCCTTGTATTTGGTGATGTTGTTCAGGATAATCATATTGCCGATGAAACTTTTCTTCTTCTCGCCGACCGGCGTGACGTACAGCGGGATGTTTTCCATCTGGAAATAGCTCTCCTTGTTGTCGGCGTAGATTTTCAGCGGCTCCTTATTCGGGTCGTCCGAGTAGAGTTCGCGGATCAGCCGCCGCAGCAGGTCGTTGTTGAGCGCCACTTCCGTCGCGTTGCGGCCGACGGCCTCTTCGGGCTTCAGATTCAGGATCGTGAACGCTTCGTCGTTCATGAACAGGATCTTTTTATCCGGGTCGAGACCGATAATCGGTTCGTGCAGGCTGTTGACGACCGCTTCGATTCGCTTTTTGGCCATCATCAGGTCGTCCAGCGTACTGCGCTGGTATTCCGACAGTTTTTCGGCCATGTTGTTGAACGATTCGGCTACGGCGCGGAACTCCTTGTTGCGGCTGAAGTCGAGACGTTTGTCGTAGTGGAAATTCGCGATTTCCATAATCCCTTTTTTGAGTTCGCGGATCGGCCGGACGACGGCTTGCGGGAAGCGGATCAGCAGCACGAAGGCGATCAGCGCGCACAGGATCGCGCTGATGGCGATCCGCAACATAGCGTCTTCGGCGGTCGTCCCGGCCAGGCGGCTCTTTTCGCGGATGAAATAACCATTTAATACATCACACATTACATAACGGGAAAGTGAACCTATACGCTCCGAACGCATTGGGTTGCGCTTATAGGCCATTGCAGATGAACCGATCTGATTCTTTTCAAATGGTTCTTCAACCTCTTTAAGATGCTGTAAAAGGCGAATATCATTTGAGAACTTAGACGCACTCTGTGCAATTCCGGCAAGAACATTGAGAAACTGCGAATCAAGTTTTCTTGAGTAAGTTTGACCCGATACTGCAAAGCAAGAATTATAACCCATTTTTTGAGCAATCTTCTTGTCAAGTGCCTTACATTTTTCGTGATCGCCCTCAAAAAGTTCTAAAAAGCTTGCCTGTGTACCTGTTGTACCCTTTGAACCGAGAAGTTTAGCTTTTGAAAGCTGATACTCAACATCTTCAAGGTCCATAAGTAATTCCTGCAGCCAAAGAGTAGCTCTCTTACCGACTGTAGTCGGCTGTGCAGGCTGAAAATGTGTGAATGCAAGTGTAGGAAGAGCCTTGTACTCATCTGCAAACTTTGAAAGATTGCGGATTACGGTAATAAGCTTATTTCTGATAAGCTTTAAGCCCTCTGTCATAATGATAATATCTGTATTGTCACCGACATAACATGATGTTGCTCCAAGGTGGATAATGCCTTTTGCATTAGGGCACTGTACACCGTAAGCATAAACATGTGACATTACATCATGACGAACAAGTTTTTCTCTCTCTTGAGCGACTTCATAGTTGATGTCGTCAGCGTGTTCCTTAAGTTCGTCGATCTGCTCTTGAGTGATAGGAAGACCAAGCTCCATCTCTGCCTCAGCAAGAGCAATCCAAAGTTTTCTCCAGGTACGGAATTTCATATCGGGAGAAAAAATATATTTCATTTCCTTGCTTGCATATCTTGCAGACAAGGGTGACTCATAGGTATCCTTAATCATATTAGTAAATCCTTTCAGAATGTAGGTTTATCAGCATTTTTTATCAAAATTCATACCGCCACGCTCTTTGCCCTTAAAGGTCTTTTTTGTGGTTTCAGCAGGATAATTACCGCTGAAACAAGCATCACAAAAGCCTATCGGAGCATTGTGCAACATTTCACGCAGGCTGTCTGCGGGAAGATAACCGAGTGAATCCGCACCGCTTAGTTGACGGATTTCTTCAACCGTATGGTTGCAGGCAATAAGCTCTCCCCTTGACGGAATATCCGTACCGTAGTAGCAAGGCCACATAAACGGCGGTGAGCTTATACGCATATGAACTTCTTTGGCACCTGCTTCACGGAGCATAGTGACAATTCTGTCAACAGTAGTACCACGCACGATGCTGTCATCAATAATGACCACACGCTTACCCTTTATTTTATCTGCAATAGGGTTAAGTTTTATGCGCACACTCTTCATACGCTCTTTCTGACTGGGTTTAATGAAAGTTCTGCCTATATAGCTGTTTTTTACAATAGCTTTTTCATAAGGAATTCCGGATTCTTCACTGTAGCCTATGGCGGCGTCAATACCCGATTCAGGTACTCCGACTACCATATCCGCCTCTACCGGAAACTCCCTTGCCAAAATTCTGCCTGCCTGTTTTCTTGCCTCATAGACGCTGATACCGTCAATAAAGGAGTCCGAGCGGGCAAAATAAATATATTCAAAAACACAAAGTGACTGCTTCTTTTCTTCTCCGAAATCCGGTTTAATACTGCGGATTTCTTTATTGTCAACAACCACAATTTCACCGGGTTCAATATCTCTGATAAATTTTGCTCCGCATGCGTCAAGAGCTGCGCTCTCACTTGCAAATACCACGGAATCATTATACTTACCCATACAAAGCGGACGGAAACCGTGCGGGTCACGGGCGGCAATAAGTTTTCTCGGACTCATAACAAGCAGAGAATATGCACCCTTAATAACCCTCATAGTACGGGCAACCGCCTCTTCAACAGAATGACATTTCAGTCTTTCCCTTGCGATAACATAACAGATAGCTTCAGAGTCGATAGTTGTCTGAAAAATAGCACCTGTCTGTTCAAGCTGACTGCGTATTTCGAGAGCGTTGGTAAGGTTACCGTTGTGAGCAACGGCAAGCGTACCTTTTACATAACGCATAACGAGAGGCTGTGAATTTTCAAGTACAGAGCCTCCGGCAGTCGAATAACGGACATGAGCAATACCCATCTGACCTTGTAAAGAATCAAGAATACGGTTATTAAAAACCTCGGTAACAAGTCCCATATCCTTATGGTAATCTATTACACCATCATCGGTAACGGCTATACCACAGCTTTCCTGTCCACGGTGCTGCAAAGCCAGCAGACCGTTGTAACAAGCATAAGCAGGGTTAATTGTACCGTCACCAAATATTCCGAAAACACCACATTCCTCGTGCAGTCCTTCTTTTGCGTAATTGTCGAAAGAATTTTTCAAAAAGCGCCACCATCCGTAAAAATATCAAACTAATGCCCTAAAAGGGATTTGTAAATGTATATTTAAACAGAATATTAAGCCAAGCCGATACGCTTCATCATCTCGGCATAAGCCTCTTCAACACCGCCCATATCTCTGCGGAAACGGTCCTTGTCGAGTTTTTCCTGAGTATCCATATCCCAGAAACGGCATGTATCAGGTGAAATCTCATCAGCAAGAAGAATCTGACCCTTATATCTGCCGAACTCAATCTTAAAGTCGATAAGGTCAACCTTACACTCCTTAAAGAAGTCAATCATAATCTCGTTAATCTTGAGAGCATACTTTGAAATAGTATCAATCTCTTCCTTAGTAGCAAAGCCTGCTGCAAGAATGTGGTATTCGTTTACCATAGGGTCGCCAAGCTCATCGTTCTTATAGCAGAACTCAAGAACAGGAGTTTTCATTGGTGTGCCCTCAGGAAGACCAAGTCTTTTTGAAAGGCTGCCTGCTGCCTTATTTCTTACAATAACTTCGAGAGGTACAATTTCAACTTTTTTAAGAACAGTATCTCTGTCATTGAGCTCTTCAACGAAATCAGTAGGAATACCCTTTTCCTCAAGAAGCTTAAACATAAAGTTGCTCATACGGTTGTTTACAACGCCCTTACCGATGATTGTGCCCTTTTTCTCACCGTTAAAAGCAGTAGCGTCATCTTTGTAAGAAACTATACAGTAGTCAGGATTCTCTGTAGAAAATACTTTTTTTGCTTTACCTTCATAAAGAAGCTCTTTTTTATCCATTTTGACATTCCTCCATAAATTGCAGCCTTGACTGCTAATAAAAATACAGATATATTATAATATAATTTTTTTAAATAAGCAACTAAAATGATATTAAAAATTAAAAAAATGTAGAATTTCCTATTTTTATGCTATTTTATATTCGATATTAGAATATTTATTAAATTTTAAAAAGATTTAAAATATATACTTGATTTTTTATAATATATACTGTATAATTAATTTGTATTTGCCGGTGTGATGGAATTGGCAGACGTAGCGGACTCAAAATCCGCCGGTAGCGATACCGTACCGGTTCAAGTCCGGTCACCGGCACCATGAAAAGGTCTATTGTCGTAAGACGATAGACCTTTTTACTTTTCTTTTATTATAACAACATAAAACAGCAGGGCCTAAATCTATACCAATTTATGCCCTGCTATTGTTTTATTTCAAAATTTTATTCTTTTTATTATCAAAATCTTCCTGTGTTATTACACCGTCATCAAGCAATTTCTTATATTCTCTCAGTTCTTCTGTATCTGATTTTTTGTTATTATTATCAGCGAAATTTATTACTGACATATTACAAACTTTATTAATCTGATTTTGAATTATAAGTAAAGATACAAAAGGAATAAAAATTCCACAAATAAGACATACCATAGATATTTCAGAATTATTACCATTACTTTTTGAAATATTATCAATTCTCTGGGCAGTTACATATATCCAATATATTGAGTAAAAAGGAATAAACATATTAAGCAACAGCTTTGTTACCGGATTTCTGAATTCAGATGATTTGTCATTGTTAGTAAAACTTGTTGTTCTGTAAATCCAAATTAATTGCCATATTCCGCCTATAACAAGTAAAAGGATAACATGTAACGCAAGATTAAAATAACCGTCAGCAATGTATGTATTACTTAAGCTATCGGCTCTTCTTTTAGCTGTAACAACCATAACTATAAATGAAGTGATTACTAAAATCGAAATAAACGGAATAATAAATGCATATTTTAACAAATAACCTAAATATAAAATCAAGGTAAAAACACATACTGTCGCTGCTAATAAGCCCACACCTATTCCAAAATACTTTGTATTATTTTCAGAATTTTGATTTTTTAATTCAGTCATTTAAACATCACCAAACTCTTTCTAACATTATTTTTTCTTCTGTATTATTGATATTATGCTTTATGATGTTCGCACTAATATAAGTAGTGCAGCAACACAAATGATTCATTTTCACATAATCTTCCCTTCTTTGCCAACTATTTATGTAACATTTTGTTACATAAATAGTGTAACACACTGTTACACTATTGTCAAGAGGTGATTATCTTGACAGGATTAAAAGAAATACGGAAAAAGAAGCATTTTAGTCAACAAAAGGTTGCTATGGATTTGAATATCTCCAGAGAAGCTCTTTCCTACTATGAAAATGGCAAGCGTGAGCCTTCTATATCAATGCTCATTAAAATGTCTGAGTATTTTAATGTATCTATTGATTATTTGATTACAGGCAAAGAATTTTCAGAGCGTTAATTTTTTCTTAAAGCTCATAAACCCCTTGATTTATCGCAAAATAAATCAAGGGGTGATTTTATGTGTCACAGAACGAACGGCAGCAATAATATAAAGCCTTTGCCCACTGTAAACGGTGAAAATAAAAAGAGTGCTACCGATAATCAATGGGTAACTACAGGGCACAAGCCGCTTGATGACAAACGAGAAAGACAAGACGGACCGGGCGGAAATTAAAATTATTTTCTTTATGTAAAGTCGAAAACCGACATCAGCTTAAGAGCCGATGCCGGTTTTTGTTATAAAGCCTTTGCCCTTGATAGAGCCGGCTGTAGTTACTATAATAAAAGCTCTTTTATCCACACTTTTTACGGTGTTTGTAATTTTATATACCTGATGCGGTCTGACAGCACACATAATAACTCTTTTCGGCTTGCCGCTGTATGCGCCCTCACCGTTAAGCAAGGTTATTCCTCTGTCATTTTCAGTCATAATCATACTGCAAATTTCTGCGTATTTATCAGTAATAATAAACATAAGTTTACCGTTATCTCTCGCAACACCGTATGAAATGGTGTCAATAACTTTAATACTGAAAAATATTGTAACCACAGCATACAAAACACTTTCAATACTGTTATATACAAAGAATACCATGATAAGCACAAGTGCGTCTGCTACAAAAATAAGATTTCCTGTTGAAAAATACGGGAAATGTTTGTGCAAATTCAGAGCAACAATATCCGTGCCGCCTGTCGAACCGCCACGCATAAATATCATTTCAAGTCCGACACCGTTAAGTATTCCGCCAAATATCGCAACCAAAATTCTGTCGCCCGTATAGGCAGTCATAATCGGTGTAAATACATCTATAAGTATTGAAGCGAATACCGTGCCTGCTATTGTTTTTGTAAGAAATGAAATGCCGTTTTCAACAGCGCCCCATATAAACAAAGGAATGTTCATAACTAACACCATAGTACCTATAGGCAAACCGAACATATGATTAAGCATTGTAGCCACACCTGTAAGTCCGCCCGGTGCAATATCGTTAGGAGCCGTAAAAACCACAACAGAAGTTGCATAAACAGCTGCTCCTGCAAGCATTATTGCATAGTCGGCAACCGCCGTCTTAATATCAAGCTTATTTTTCACAATTACCACTTCCATTTAGCGAAATATGTAAAATAATATCAAACAACTCAGAAATTCTTTCTTTTTCATTTTTTAAATATAAGTATCCGAAAAGGCTCTCAAGTCCCGTAGCACTATGGTAATCTGCCACAGTGCCGTTTTTCGGAGTACATTTAGGGGCGGCATTTCTTCCTCTTTTATATACCGATAATTCTTTTTCTGAAAGATGCGGTATTAAAACTTTGGCATACTCTGCCTGACTTTTGCAATTAACAAAGCCAACCTTTATTTTGTTAAGCTCACCTACAGGACGGTTGCTCTGTCGTACAAGATATGCACGAACAAGCAAATCGTACACACCGTCGCCTACAAACGCAAGCGTAAGCGGAGAAACCTCGTCTGCATAGGTATGCTCAATTATATTCTCATTTTCCATACAAACACCCTGTTAGTCAACAAAATCAAATTCAAGCTCATATATTGAAACCGTGTCGCCCTCGCCGCAGCCTTTTGCTCGAAGTGCGTCAATTACACCGTTATCAATTAGAACTTTTTGGAAATAGTTAAGGCTTTCGTAATCATCAAAATTAATGCCTTTCATAACCTGTAACAGCCAGTCCGCCTCAACAGTATAGATACCATTAACATTCTTTACGGTAACCGAATGATCTTCAAAATCCTCTGCTGTCACAATCGGAGCAGGTTCTGCCTCATAATGAGTAATCGGAGGAAGTTTTGAGAGCATTTCTCTGATTTTATTTAACATAGGATCAACATCATAACGAATTGCCGCCATAATCGGGAAGAAATCATAACCTTGTGCCTCAACATAAGCCTTGAAATCCGCTATCTGTTCATCAGTTGCCATATCGCATTTGTTTCCCGCAACAATCATAGGTCTTTCCGCAAGCTCGGGATTAAACTTTTTAAGCTCATTGTTAATGGTTTCAAAATCTTCTTTCGGATCTCTTCCCTCCGAACCTGAAACATCAACAATATGAACGAGCATTCTGCAGCGCTCAATATGGCGTAAAAACTGATGTCCAAGACCTGTTCCCTGCCATGCGCCCTCAATAAGTCCGGGAATATCAGCCATTACAAAAGAAGAACCCTCACCCATTGATACAACACCAAGTACAGGTGTAATGGTTGTGAAATGGTAGTTTGCAATAAGCGGTTTTGCCTGTGAAACTACGGATACAAGTGTACTTTTACCTACATTAGGGAATCCTACAAGTCCGACATCCGCCAAAAGTTTAAGTTCAAGAGTAACATTAAACTCTTCTCCGGGTAAACCGGGTTTTGCAAAACGAGGGACCTGACGAACAGGAGTAGCAAAATGCGGATTACCCCAACCGCCTTTACCGCCTCTCGCAACAATATACGGCTCTGAAGATGATACATCGGCTAAAACTCTGCCTGTTTCTTCTTCCTTAACAAGAGTGCCAAGCGGCACACGAATAATAAGGTCTTCGGCATTTTTGCCCTTACAGCGACCGCCTCTGCCGTTTTCACCCTTTTTTGCGAGGTATTTGCGTTTATATCTGAAATCGGCAAGAGTTGAAAGATTAGTGTCTGCAACAAACACTACATTTCCGCCTCTGCCGCCGTCACCGCCATCGGGGCCGCCTGCCGCAACATATTTTTCTCGGTGAAACGATACCGCACCGTCACCGCCGTCACCGGCTTTTATATAAATTTTCGCTGTATCTACAAACATCTCTGCTAACCTCCAAATGACGAATTTATTTCTAATTCATAATTTATAATGCGTGATTAATTCATTATCAAAATTTGCCGAAAATCACGATTTAAAATTAAGTATTATGAATTGTAAACCCATTTTTATTATACCCTCAAAGTACAATAAAAATCAATACCTAACAAAAAAGGGTGGATAATAAATATCCACCCTAAGATAATGCGCAAATTACTGCTCAACAGGATAAACGCTTGCACGCTTTCTGTCCTTGCCTACACGCTCAAACTTTACAACGCCGTCGATCTTTGCGAATAATGTGTCGTCTGAACCGATACCTACGTTGTTACCTGGATGAATGTGAGTACCTCTCTGCTTAACAAGGATGTTGCCTGCGAGAACCTTCTGTCCGTCTGCACGCTTTACACCAAGACGCTTTGATTCACTGTCACGGCCGTTCTTTGTAGAACCCATACCTTTTTTATGAGCGAAAAGCTGAAGATTTACCTTAATCATTACCTTACACCTCCGAAATAATAACTTTAATATAC
>OGYE01002890.1_pt1 | contig 10204 bp, 15 predicted proteins | sample 1576471 | NCBI WGS metagenome assembly OGYE01 (sample SAMEA3541532, study PRJEB24748) | human gut metagenome | biome: human gut; feature: human-associated habitat; material: faeces | place: China | collected 2012 | reverse complement strand
TGCGGATAATCATATTCCGTAACATACCTTCCTGAGTACGCAGATTGATGACGACGGAGAATTTATCGAATTTAAAACCATGGGTTCGAAACGTTATGCCTACCGGGATATTGACGGAGAATTACATCTGACAGTAGCGGGTGTTCCAAAAAAAGAGGGATTACAATGTCTGCATGGAACACTACGTGAATTTAAAAAAGGGAAAATTTTCCGAAACGAGGGGTTTGCAAAATGGAAAATGCGTCCGGAATACATTAACAATGAAGAAATCAAAATCTTGCATCTCATGGGGTCTGACATAGAGTATAGCTCTGGAATTATCCTGCATGAGACAGAATATGAACTGGATCACACGATTCCATATGACAAGGAAACAGGAATGCCGTGTGACTTCGAAATCAGCCAATACAGCGATTTTTAGGAAAGGAATGATAAACATATGCAATGGGTGTCAAAAAACACGTATTTGAAGCAATCAGAAATGGAAAATAATGCACAGATCATCTATGGGATTTTTAATTCCCTGGGGTACAATTTTAACACTATCTGTGCAATCTTAGGGAACATGCAGCAGGAAAGTACGTTATCTCCCATTTTTGCGGAACGAGGAGGCAGAGGGTATGGACTACTACAATGGACTCCTAAGTCTGACTTGACAGATGCATGTGCCAAACTTGGATTATCGCCATATACAGACGGTACCGTGCAATGTCATTGTCTCGATGGCGAATTATTTAAGCTGGGAGGTCAATGGTATTCTACCCAGGCATATATCAACAATTATAAGCGTTCTGGTGCATCAGACGATATGGTTGGACTTACCCCGGAGCAGTTTAAGACAAACGCAAAGAATAAGGGTGTCAACTGGTTGACAACAGCTTTCATGGCGTGCTATGAGAGACCAAGTTATGATCCAAATACAAACTATATCAATAAACGTAGAACATATGCAAATAACTGGTATCAATTTTTATCAGGTGTTACACCTCCGCCAGAACCGCCAACACCCGGAGGAGGCGGAGAAGTCTGGAAAAAGATCTGGTTTCTGTATGCCGGAACAGATGATTTTCGAAAAGGAAGATAAAAAACATCAATACAGCGGTTAAATAAGATCATTGAAATTAAGAAAGGAGGTTGTTAGAATGTTATTATCAGCTACAAATATGTCAGCAATACCGATCTGGTTATTAGGATGTTTTCTATTTGCATTATTAATCATCGGTATTGTCAAATTTTTAAGAAGGAGAAAATAATGCAAAAGTGGAGACTTATATTTGACGTGACATGGGAAGAAGGAGAACCTCCCAAACGTCAGATCTTCGAAGCAAGGGAAGAGCTGCAGTTTGTCTTGCAATTAGCACAGACTTTGGACGCTTGCAAAACAGTAAAACTTATAAGAATGGAAAGAGAGGACTAAGAAATGAGATTCAAAGACGTAGTAAAAGTAACAAAGGTAGAAACAAAAGAGTACGGAAGAGGAAGAAACAAAGGGGAATTCCAGATCGTAACTTGTGAAGGTACATTCTGGTCAGGAAAAGCTTCTATTTTTCCGGAAGATGATAGCCAGTACATGGAAAAAGGAGATTATGAGATTGAATTTTATCTGAGAGTTTCTGAAAGCGATGGAAAATTTTACATCAACCCAGTGATCATTCCGGAATCAGTAAAGGAGAAATAAATGAACATCTATCAACCTGATGGATGGTTGGATATTGGCAGGTTAAACAGTTTACCTGCCAATTTCTATATCATCATAGGTAGCAGGCAGGTAGGGAAAACATATTCCTGCTTTCAACATATCATGAACACGTATGTGAAAAATGATATTCCTTTTATTTTTATGCGACGAACCGGTCCGGAGCTGCTAGGTTGCCTGTCTGATAATCCATTTGACAAGGGCTATAATCCAGATCATGGGACAGCATATAAGTTTGATAAGATTAAAGGAATACGGCCGGACAGTCGTTTGAATATCGTTGATGGACTGAATGAGAATAAGATCATTGGATCTGCCTTTAGTTTATCGGGTCTTGTATCCAATCGAGGCTTTAACGGAGACCCCTATCAGTGCATCATGTATGACGAGTTCATTCCCGAAAAAATTAAGAAACGGATGAACGGAGAGAAAGAAGCTTTTGAGAACGCATACATGACAATCAATTCTGTCCGCGAATTAAAAGGTAGACCAGCGGTCAAAGCATGGTTATTATCCAACTCAAACAGCATTGAGAGTCCTATTCTGGAAGCTTTTGGTTTGGTAAACACGATAACCAGAATGCAGAACCGGGGGCAGGAATTCTGTTTTCTACCTGAGCAAAAGATCTGTGTAGTAAATGTAGCGGAATCAAAGATTTCAGAGCAGTTAGCACAGACTGCATTATTTAAAGCAGTGCAAGATCAACAGTTTAGAGGAATGGCATTGCATAATACCTTTGCATATGATGATTTTAGCTGTATTGGAACAGAACCGATCAATGAATATCGGTTACTGGTATCAATCGGTAATATTAACATATACGAGCATAAGGCGCATGATCTGTATTATGTCACACTGCACCGAAGAGGAACAGGAAAATCTTTTCCGGATAATCTGTCTGGCAGACACAGGTTTTTGCAAAATTATATCTGGCTACAAGATAAAGTTATTGCAGAACGTGTAACGTTTGAAAACTATGAATTAAAGTTAAAATTGTTTGAATATCTAAAAATAAAAGGCTAGGAAAATTTCCTAGCCTTAATATTTTTATTCTGGCATTAACCAAGAACAGTATCACTTTTAATTGTGAATGGTTCCGTAACGATGCCGTTTACATGGAAAGTATCATATCCAGTCCCATTTGCCGAGCGGATTGCCATCCATAAACTACCATTGTATACTCGTAACGTGCACGGAACTGTTTTATAGGATCCATCAGCTGATGTCAGAATTGCTGTTGTTGGCAAGTCAAACTGGAATCCTCCCAGTATAAAGGACGTTTTGAAAGAAAAAAGTTCATAAAAAGAACCATCCCCCTTCATTGTAAAATCGGAAGTTCGGTTCATCGAAAATGATCCATAAAAAGCACATGAATCATTATGCTGAGAAGTTTCAATGATCGTAGAGCCTGTGAATCCGTTTTTAAAAGACACATTTGTGATTTTAACTCCTGCATGGATAACCGAAGCGTATCCATTTAAGATTGCATTACTGATTGCTTTTGCAATGGATTCTTCTCCCCATGTGTTCGGATGGACTCCATCACTGCCAAACATAGAAGTAGCATGAAATGCATTTTCTACACCACTCAAATACGTAATCCCGTTGTATTCACATCCAGAACAGTAACCATCACGAGGTATTATAAGCCCGACTCTTGTATCCATTTTCGTTGAATTGGCAATAAAGCCAACAAAAATCTGTGCATTCGGATAAAGTTTGTTTGCCTGTTTTTTAAAATTGAAAATGGCATTAATCAGATCTGTGTCTGATTTGTTTATGTCATTAAACCCGCCACAGACGATAATATTTGTTACCTCGTCATTTTTAAAATGATTGCTTGTCTGATTCAAGAGTGTTGCAAAGGTCGTACCGTTTATAAATCCTGCACCACCAAGTGAATTTGAGAAAAAGTTATCATCCGTTAAGCCAAGATAACTTTTAACCAATGCAGGCCATCCAGTCACATTACCATCCGGATTGTAGCCCTCTCCGTAGCTATCGCCAATACAGATCGTTTTTCCGTTAAAATCAAACGTCCGTCTTGATCTGTCTGTATATTTAGATGCAGAAGCAAGACCGTCTGCCACAGCTTTTGCTACAATACGTCCAATTTCTCCGGAAGTTATCCATTTTTTCACTTCATCATCTACGATCTTCTGTGCTGTACCTTTGATATCAGCCCACTCTTTTGTTACGATATCGACTGCCTCAACTGCTTTTTTCACGTTTTCGATGATCCAATCAAGGTTTAAGTCTGACATCTGACTAGATGGATAATTTCTAAAGTTAAACATTACCATTCCCCCCTTAATAAATCTTGCATAAATAAACTAGCAGCATATCCATAAAAGGATTGTTTCCTTAATTTGAGTTCCGACTCAATCATCTGCTGACTGGTCGTTACTCCGATATTACCATGGATCCTGCCATCATGCGTCGTAGTTCCGGTTTCCCGGTTAGTGTTGCTATAGTTGTTCTTCCCGTTTGATGTGTTGGAACTATCGGACCGTGTTCTGTCCTTCGCCTGGTAATCACTTGAGTTGTAAGCTGATACATCGCCATATGCGTTGGAATTTTCATTCCCTGTCATGGTTGATTCATTATTTCCTGATTCACTCCGTGTGATATCCGGACTGTCTGTCCAGTGTTCTTGCCGGTCATAGTTCTCGATCGGATTATATTCTGCATGCAGTGCATTCCATGTCTGTCTTAATGATTCTTGCCATTTATCACACCACGCTGGGATTGCTGTATCACGCATAAAATAAAAGTCCGGATACACGACGCCAAGCATTCCATAATCAAGGAGCAACGTATTGGTAAATGCTGTCTTATCAACACCATCCGGAAGACGTAAATTATCGAATAAACTATCATCATACTTTACCAACCCGATCAGCGTCAATCTACTCGTCATAAGCAATCTTCCTCTCTTCCTGTTCAAACTTTCGCATCTTAATCTTAAGGTTAAGATCTGGAAAAATCGTGTTAGCTACTTTTGCATCTTTCTGCATGGTGTCAATCCATGTTGTCAACCTGGTTACGGACTCAATGTTATTGACATTAACTTCTGCAACGTTCATCCGTTCCTTCTTTTCCGTATTAGCTGACGGAATGCCAACTTCCGTGTCAAACTCATCCAGGATACGTTCAAATGCAAGCAGCAGCTTGTCCGCGATAAAGTTCTTTGAAACGTCCTGGTTAAACTGTGTCCAGGGTTCTTCCGGGTCTGTTTCGGAACGCTTCCAACTTTCCGGATTAACCGCTACCGCGGGCTCTCCCCTGCTGATCTTGTCAAATACGACTTTTAAGGTTTCTGCACCACCTTTTGTCCGGGATGCAAGAATGAAAGCTACTTTTGAGTTAAATAAACTCATATCCATTGACTCTGATGTCATTGCCAACTTGTAAGCGTAATAGCTGATGATGTCATAGCATCCGCAATAATCCGGACGCATATGGATCAATGCACAGTCTTTTCCGATTCGGTACTCTGCTGTGTTTAAAATAAGAGGATTTGTATAGGTTGCATATGCAGGCCGATAATAAATATCAATCCCAGTAAGTGTTGGATACTGTGCAATCGTGCCAAACTTATCATTTTTAAACACTCCGAAGTATCCACCTGCAATCAGACAAAATTTGATGAATGGGATGTCAATACTGTCCTTGCATGTAATGTCAATGACCGAATAGAGACGTTCATACAACATCTCTTCAAAGAAACCAGTAAGCTGTGAATTTTTCACTACGATTGACGGACTTATACGGTTCATTCTAACGTTGATGCTTTCATAGTTTAAAGGTAACATGCTCTCACTTCCTTTCCTATTCGATATAGCAACCAGAATTTAAGTACCCATTGATTCGCTCGATCTCCGGCTGATATGCTCTTAATACATAGACACTTGCATCTGAACACTGCACATATCCGACGATTGTGTTAAGTTTCATAGGCGTGTGCCAATAATATCCAGACGAACCAAAATTTACTCCCTGAGCCTGTCTGGCGTGGCAGTAAAGACGGGGGATTGAATATTGCCGAAGCAATGCAACAGATCCCATACTTCCTAACGTGTTGACATCCGGTTGGAATCCGGAAAATAATCCTGCCCCGCTTCCATGCACGATGCTTCCTACTGTATTCATGATCCCTGTCGTTACTCCGCCCATCTGACCGATCTGGTATGGTACACCAAACTGACAGGATAGTGACTGTATGATCTCTGCACCATTTTTAATCTGACAGAGTGCTGTCCCAGTCGTCATATCAACGGTGTACTGGATATCCAGCACGTTATCCGTCAATGTCTGCATACTAAATGGGATTGTACCTATCGCCGGAAGAGCTAACCAGTACTGGGAAAAATTGGAATCAAAGTATCCAAACGCATTGGTATCATAGAGTGGGTTTGATGGATTAATCTTAAAGTACATGTCGATCGTATCGTTGGGAGCTACTTTCTTTGCATTAATTCCGGAAGCTGTCCAGAATCCCATTTTAATGGTAGTCACAGCAGTTCCAGAATATTTTGCATAGGAGAGTGGTATCCAGATAACTGAAGTAATGTACTTAAATGGATTAAACACACTCTTCACTGCTTCATCTTGCAAAACATCGGTAAAGTTACCAGCATTGCAAGTATAGTTAAGAAGTTCCTGTAGTGATGCATAATCCATCATATAATTGACAAGTCCATCTGCATTGGTCACACGGACTAAAAAAGATCCTGTATCACTCCACCAATCACTATTCTTCGCGGATGCTACGGAATCATACCATTCATACTTCGGATATATCAAGGGGTCAGACAATGTCCACTTCTCCGGAACTTTCGAACAACGTTCGACCGTGAACGTCTGTGCTGTAATGGAACTCTTAAAGCTTGCTAGCACGTCTACATCAAGGTCTATCTGACAGCTAGTGGTGTTTATTGCAGTCACATTCTGTACAAAATAGTAACGTCTGAAATCCGGAATATATGCATAATTGATGGTTGTCCAACTGTCCAGACCTACGATAATGATAGAGGGATTCATGATTGATGTATTTTCTTTTAATTTACAATCAAGGGAAGCCACCGGTTTATCCGGTGGCTGTTTGCTACTATTTACTCTTTTTGATACTGAATAAAGATTAACTTCCATATTCTTTCTCCTTAAAGAACGTATGGCTTGCCGCATGCATACGTACAGATCCAGCCGGACGGTGTACGCATCCAGGTAGTTCCATTGACGTTCTTAAGCGCTTTACATGTAACCCGTGTGCCTTTGGAATATTTCTTCAAGACTTCGCCGTTCGGTGCATAAGAACGTACTCTTAATCCGTCAACCTGTACGGTGTACACTTTACCAATGGTAAATTCAGAAGAACTAGATTCTGTTCCTGCATATCTTAAGTGATATGTCCAGCCATAGGACGGCGTATAGAAATCGCGGACACGGATTTCACGGCCGGAGGAATCTCCTTTTTTATGATCGAAGTCTCCGGATGCAGTAACAACTTTATAGTCTGTAACCGCAATGACTACGTGCTTACCAGGTGTCAAGTAGATGTCTCCTGCTTTGCACCTGCCAGATACTTTCTGCCATCCTCTCTTTGTAAGCTGACTGTACAGATTGCGTGTTGTGCTTCCTGCATTCACATCACAACCGCCTGCCCGAAGGCAGTAGGCGGTTAAGGAGGAACAGTCAAAGTCCGGGTTACCTCCCCGGCGTGCCTGGGAATACCCATGACTGTTATCGTTTGCAATGGCAATCGCTGTATTGATCATATTATTTAAGTTCATCTTTTTTGACCTCCAGATGTTCCAGAATCTTTTCCATCACAATGGTATTGTTCTGGACTGCATTGCTAAGTTTATCAACTTCCTCTTTATGTGTCTGATCACTTTTCCAGTACATGTACAGGACGATCAGACAGCAGACGATCGGGAAACCGAGAGAACTGATTGCTGTTAAAATTGTCTGTTCCATTGGAAAACTCCTTTCTAGTTGCCCCATTTTTCAATCAATATAGAAAGAAAAAAATTCTGATTCAGATGAAGTTGTAATAGAAATAGAATTAATTGTTGACGGAAACTCAAAACTTTTCTGATTTACACTATTCATATGAATTAATATTCCATTATCATCATCATTAATTTTTAATCTAAACGCTGAAGTACTCCCGGCATCTAACCATATCTTTTTTGGTTTTTTATTTGGAAACGTTAAATTTACGGGTCTTTTTACATCAATAACAAACGAGATATACCCATTATCTGGAAATACCATATTAAGCGTCCTCTCCCATAACGAACACAACACCGTTGTGTGTGTAGTTGTTCCAATAGTTCTTGCGATAGTGAACGTATGTGTTGTAATAATCGCCTGCTGCATTGACCGGAGTAGTGATTGTCTTTGTAAACTGATAGTTTACACCGACTGCACGACGGTCGAAGATACAGCCTAATACGTACGGCAGTTCTATATTGGTAGTTGCATCTTTTGATTCTCCGGTTGCAAGATCTAAGATGTTTGGTTTGATCTTGATCTGCTCTGGGTCTTTGATTGACTGCCAATAATTTACGAACTCAACGTCCGCAATCTTAAGGTATTTATCATTAAATGTTGCAGACAGTACACTTGTCTGTGCCTGTTTCCAAAAGCTATTGAGCATGATGAACTTCTGGTATTCTTTCGGCGTGAAACGTAAAATATCCTGACCTGTAAAGTTGGCATGGTACATGGTAGAACGCTCTGTCATGCAATCAGACAGATTCTGAACGTATGCAACAAACCACGGAACAAAGTCTTTTGCCTGGGTTGTTCTAAGCTGCAATCCTGTATAAGTTGTTCCATGTTCTGTGTTGTACTCCTGTGTCAAATCTACTTCATATAATCCCATTGCTGATACACCAGCAATGTAGTTGCAGATTGCAAGACGTCTGCCTGCTTCCATTGCCTGCTCAATGTCATTGCGGAATTCAGTCATGACGGATGTGTAGAAGTTGGAAAACTCCTCAACAGAACGGAAAGCCTGGGATAACTGATCGTTCAGACGAGTAATATGGTTCTGCTCTTTTTTTGTACCGTAAAACTTAAGCTGCACTACTTTTGGCTTTTTAATCTTGTACATATCAACAGAATTGCCATCATCGAACTGAGTAGTATTCAGATCTGTGTTGGTATCTTCGGATGCTTCCTCGTCCTGATGTAACGGTACTGTCTCCAATGTAATTGCACCCCAGCGTTCAGATGTTTCATCAATAATCTTTACTTTTCCGATATACGGTGTGTTTGGAAAATAATTTGACATGAAAGTGACTGCCATAGCATTCATGATGTTTTCCGTACCTGAACGGAGCATTTTTTCCCCTACGGATACAAAGCTGGTCGCATCAATGACAGCGATTTCTTTTGTTCCAAACATTTGTGAGTTCATGTCGTTGACGATCTTATAGACGTCAACCGGTGTTAATGAGTTCATTCTCAAACCTCCTTAATTAAATTTAAAATAACGTCATTGACATCATTTTCTTTTGGTGTCGGTGCTGTAGCAGATACAGTGTTATTTGTCTGGATTGCCTTTGTAAGTTCATCCAGACGGTTTATAATTTCTGATAATTCCTCTTTTGGTTCTGGTTTTGGTTCCGGTTTTGGCTCCGGCTTCGGCTCTGGTTTTGGCTCCGGCTTCGGCTCTGGTTTTGGCTCCGGCTTTGATTCTGTCTGAACAAAACCAGCGATCATCTCAGCTGTAAAGCCCGCATTGACAAGAGTTAAGATATCTTTAATATCCATGTTATCATCTCCTTTTTATAAATACAGTTATATAATAAAATTGAAACCTATAGAAATAGGCAGAGGTTATGGGTAGCCATCCCATGCGCTCCGCTTCTGGCGGTTGGCTTGCGCTCCCTGCCTATAAGTATAAAATACTATTTTCAAGAATATATGTCAATAATGAAAAATGATGTATCTTGCGTAAAATGTTCTGTAATTGCGACATCTATTGCATTTCGTTTATCAATGAATTTAAATACATCATATACAGTTATGTTATGACAATATTTTGCATCAATTATTGCGTCAAACGATTTTATATAGAAAAAATAATTGTACACTTTTATATATAGATTAATTCTGTCTACTACACCGTTGCATAAATCTATATATTCATTATAATCTTTTGTGTTGACAGTTGTAGTTTCATCTACTAAAGAATAATTCTGTATATCCAGCCCCTTTTTTATAAGTTTTAAATTATCATAAAAATTTCTCATTATTAATACCTCCAATGCTTTGATTTGATTTGATGCTTATATGATAGCAAGATAGTATTACTTAATCATCACGAATATATTACAAATATGTTACAATTAACTAAATAGTTCTGTAATAGTAGTTACCGAGAGGTAATCGAACATGACTCGAACAGAATGTGAACAAATTGTGTCGGAAATGTGAACAAATTGTGAACACACCGAATGCACGCTCTGCAAACATCTTGCGGTCTTCGATATC
>OGYE01002889.1_pt1 | contig 10207 bp, 9 predicted proteins | sample 1576471 | NCBI WGS metagenome assembly OGYE01 (sample SAMEA3541532, study PRJEB24748) | human gut metagenome | biome: human gut; feature: human-associated habitat; material: faeces | place: China | collected 2012 | reverse complement strand
GTGGGTATATTGATGAAGATTAGTACACTTTTATATACGATCAAGCAGGGATTTGTCAATATTTTCCGAAATAAATGGTATTCCCTGGCATCTATTGCGACCATATCGGCATGCCTGTTTCTGTTTGGCCTGTTCTACTCCATCGTGGCTAACTTCCAGAACATCCTGAAGACAGCGGAGGAAGGCGTGTCTGTGACCGTATTTTTCCATAGTGAATGGGATGGCTGCGAGAGTCATACAGAGGGACAGATTCCTTCCGAACAGCAGATAGAAGAGATCGGACAGGAGATCGCCAAGCGTGCCGAGGTATCCGACGTACAGTTCAAATCCGCAGACGAGGCATGGGCTACCTTCGGACCGGACTATTTCGGCGAGGATTATGCGGAAGGTTTCCCGGAGAATCCGCTGGCGGGAGAAGACAGCTATGAGATTTTCCTGAGCGATGTGTCCATGCAGGATGCACTGGTGACCTGGCTGCAGTCCATTCCGCAGGTGCGCAAGGTCAATTATTCCGAGATGACGGCCAATACCCTGAGCGGACTGAATCTGCTGATCGCTTATGTGTCCATGGGTATTATTGTGATCCTGCTGGCTGTCAGCATCTTCCTGATCAGCAATACCGTAGCGATCGGTATCTCTGTGCGGTCGGAAGAGATCAATATCATGAAATATATCGGTGCCACGGACTTTTTCGTGCGTGCACCTTTCGTACTGGAAGGTATGCTCATCGGACTGATCGGAGCTGCCGTTCCGCTGGGACTGATCTATTCTCTGTATAATTACGCATTGAATTATATCGTGGAAAGATTCCTGGTACTCAGCGGTTTCCTGAATTTCCTGTCGGTAGATGAAGTGTTCCATTTCCTGATCCCGGTATCTCTGGGAGTCGGTGTGGGCATCGGTTTCCTGGGAAGCATATCCACCGTCAGAAAGCATCTGCACGTATAATGAAGTAGTCATTCCCGGGTATCTGCATGGCAGTACCCGGGTTCTAAAATCCCGCAAACAAGTGATACGGATGGGAGTCAAATGAATAAGAATAGAAAAGGAATCCTGCTGGCACTTTGCCTGGTGTTGGCGGTCCCGGTATGCGGCAGCGGTCTGCCCGCGCAGGCTACCAGCATGTCTTCCATTACGTCAGACAGCATCCGGGAGAAACAGGATCAGATCAATCAGGCACAAAAAGAACGCGAAACGATGAAGAGCAACCTGAGCAACCTGGAACAGATCAAGAAAGATCTGGAGACCAAGAAAAGTAATCTGAAAAGTTACGTTGCACAGCTGGATCAGAATCTGAGCGAGATTGAACAGAATATTGCAGATCTGAAGAGCAAGATCACTGCCAAAGAGGAAGAGATCACACAGACACAGGAGGAACTGGATGCGGCGCAGGCCAAAGAGGATGCGCAGAAGGATGCCATGATCCGTCGGATCCGTGTCATGTATGAAAAAGGAGATTCCTACATCCTGGATATGATGTTAAAAGCGGAGAGCTTCAGCGATTTCCTGAACCGGGCGGATTTCATGGATCTGGTCATGGCATATGACCGCCAGCAATGGAAAGAATTCATGGAGAACCGTAAATACATTGCATTGTGTAAGGAAGAACTGGAAGCAGAGAAACAGATCCTGGATGAAGCTAAGGCTGGTGTGGAGCAGGAGCAGGCCAATATGGAGGCCCTGATCGACCAGAAGAGCCGGGATATCACCGCCTATGAGAGTGATATTTCCAACAAAGAACAGGCGATCAAGGAATATAAGCAGTCCATCGCCGATCAGGATGCGGAGATCGCAGCATTGGAGGCAGCGATCGCAGCAGAGAAAAAGAGGATCCTGGAGGCCAGCGGTACAGTGCTGACCTATGACGGTGGTGTATTCAAATTCCCGCTGGCATCCTATACCAGAATTTCAGATGATTACGGCAACCGTATCCACCCTACCCTGGGGATTGAACAGTTCCATAATGGCGTGGATTTCGCCGCACCGAAAGGAACAGCGATCTATGCAGCCTACGACGGCCAGGTGGTGGCAGCCACCTACAGCAATACCATGGGGAACTACGTCATGATCGACCATGGCGGCGGCCTGTATACGATCTATATGCATGCATCGGCACTGTATGTGTCCAGGGGTGATATCGTAGTCAGAGGGGAGACCATTGCGGCGGTAGGCTCCACCGGACGTTCCACCGGCAACCATCTGCACTTCAGTGTTCGTAAGGATGGAGCATATACTTCACCTTGGAATTACCTGTCGCAATAGTTCTGCAATCGCAGAGCGCGTGACTGCTTGCGGGCAGAGCGCTATGGCGATTAGCAGAACAAACATACATGAGCAAGTAGGGCGATAGCCCGGAATGCGAATGTATGCAGCATTTCGAGAGTGCGAAGCACGGAGAAATGCGTGTTGCGATAAAGACGCGCCGTGTTGCAACGAAAGCTTGGAAAATAAAGGAGAGTATATATGGAAGAAAATAAGGAATTGGAAACGGTGACGGAGTCCCAAAGGAATGCCGGAAAGGGTCTGTTCCTCAGCGGCATTATCGTAGGATTCGCTGCGACTCTTCTCGTGGTGGGGGGCATCTTTATCGCTTTCCAGATCCATCGTATCGTTACCGTGAAGGACGATGTGTCGGCGCAGGTATCCTATGACGAGGATTCTGCTGTCAATGCCCAGACGATCAAAAAGCTGCAACTGCTGGAAGACACGGTAAAAGAGAACTTTTACTTAAGCGAGGTCACCAATGAACAGCTGGAGGACGGTATGTACCGCGGACTGATGGAGGCTCTGGATGATCCGTATTCCGAGTATTACACCGCAGAGGAACTGAACGAACTGACAGAACAGACCCAGGGAATCTATTATGGTATCGGAGCCTATGTCAGCATGGATTCCGATACGAATCTGCCGAAGATCAGCGGTGTCATCGAGGGCGCACCGGCGGCGGATGTGGACCTGCGGGCCAACGATATCATCTATGAAGTGGATGGAGTGTCCACTGCGGGCAAGACGCTGACGGAATCCGTGAGCATGATCCGCGGAGAAGCTGGCACCACGGTAGATCTGACGATTGTCAGACAGGGCGCGGGCGATTATCTGCACGTTACGGTAGAGAGAGCAAAGGTGGAGAGTCCCACCGTCAAATATGAGATGCTGGATGACAACATGGCATATATCCAGATCGTGGAATTCGATGATGTGACCATAGACCAGTTCACGGATGCATTGGCTACCGTAAAAGGATCCGATATGAAGGGACTGATCCTGGATCTGCGGGGCAACCCCGGCGGAAGTCTGGATGCAGTGGTACAGATCGCAAGAAAGCTGCTTCCGGAGGGAATGATCGTATATACCGAAGACAAGGCGGGCAAGCGCACAGAATATACCTGCGACGGCAAGACTCCTCTCGAAGTACCGCTGGTAGTGTTGGTGGATATGAACAGTGCCAGCGCTTCCGAGATCCTGGCGGGAGCCATTCAGGACTATGGCATCGGAACCCTGGTAGGTACCACTACCTTTGGCAAGGGAATCGTACAGCAGATCATGCCGTTTACCGACGGTTCCGCCATTAAGATCACCATCAGTGCCTATTATACCCCCAACGGCCGCAATATCCACGGCACCGGTATTGAGCCAGATGTGGAATGCGAGTTTGACGGGGATGCTTACTACAACAGCGATACCCCGGTGGATAACCAGCTGGAGAAAGCAAAAGAAGTGTTAAAAGATTTGATGAAATAAAAGCTTGACAAAGCGCACAAAACTGTTTAAGATATAACCCATAAAACGAAGGCGTTTTTACCAAATCGGTAAAAGCGCCTTTTTCTGTTACATAAGTTCCTGCCCGGAACACAGAATGGAGGAGCAAAATGATCAGACTGGAAAATGTATGTAAGAATTTCGGAGATCTCCAGGTACTGAAAAATGTCAATCTGGAAGTAAAAGAAGGCGAGAAGCTGGTTATCATCGGACCCTCCGGCTCTGGGAAATCCACCACCGTGCGATGCATGAATTTCCTGGAGGAGCCTACCAGTGGTCATGTCTATATCGATGGACAGAAGCTGACGCATGCGAATAAGACCAAGATCATCCGGGAGTCCATCTCCATGGTGTTCCAGCAGTTCAATCTGTATCCGCATATGACGGTGCTTAAGAATCTCACAATAGCTCCCATGAAGCTCCATCACAAGAGCAAAAAGGAAGCGGAGGATCTGGCATATCATTATCTTGATGTAGTAGGTCTGCGGGACAAGGCACATGTATATCCCACCACACTGTCCGGAGGACAGCAGCAGAGGATCGCCATAGCGAGAGCCCTGTGTGCACAGACGAAGATCATACTATTCGATGAACCCACATCCGCACTGGATCCGGAGACAATCCAGGAAGTATTGGATGTCATGATCAAGCTGGCAAAAGAAAACATCACCATGGTGGTGGTCACCCACGAGATGGGATTCGCCAGACAGGTAGCGGACCGCGTGGTATTCATGGCAGATGGACAGATCATAGAAGAGGGAACTCCGGATCACTTTTTCGAGAATCCTTCCAACGAGCGCGTAAAGCAGTTCCTGGGCAAGATCATCCGCTGATATCCTGTGAACCATACTCTGGTCAGCACAGCGGCAGATGTATTATCATGTCGGTCTATCCATGAAGCCGCATTTTACAGCGTGTCAGTCAGAAAGGCTTCGTGTTTAGATATATATTGAGGAAATAAAAGGAGGAGAAAGTTATGAAAAATTTGAGAAAATGGATTGCACTTGCGGCAGCAATGGCAATGACAGCAACACTGCTCACCGGATGCGGAAGCTCCGAAGCACCTGCATCTGAGGCAGCAGCTTCTACCGCTGACAGCAGCACAGCAGTGGCAACGGCACCTGCGGAGACCACAGCAGCAGACGGAGATCTGGCAGCAGATGTACAGGCGATCGTAGACAGAGGCGTATTGAGAGTCGGTGTTAAGAATGCGGTAGTCGGCTTCGGCTTCCAGGATACCCTGACCGGTGAGTATTCCGGACTGGAGATCAGTCTGGCTGAGAAGATCGCAGAGAGCCTCGGCGTGGACGTAGAATTCACCGCAGTTACCGCAGCTACCAGAACCGAGCTTCTGGATTCCGGCGATATCGACTGCGTACTGGCTACCTTCACCATTACCGATGAGAGAAAGCAGAGCTGGGATTTCTCCACTCCTTATTTTACAGACTATGTAACCGTACTGGTAGAGGATAAGAGCGGCATTACTTCTCTGGCAGACCTGGTAGACAAAAAGGTCGGCGTATCCTCCGGTTCCACTTCTGCAAAGGCACTGACCAAGGCTATGATCGAAGCCGGTCTGATCGATGGCAGCGGATTTGATGCAGATACCTTCGATCCCGCACTGTGGACCACAGGCGTCTCTTTCCAGCAGTATGATGACTATCCTGCCATCTCTACTGCATTGAGTGCCGGTGAAGTAGATGCGTTCTGCGTAGATAAGTCTATCCTGGCAATCTACAAGACCGAGGGACGTTCTTACATCGATGACAAGTTCTCGCCTCAGGAATACGGCGTAGCTACCACCAAGGGTTCTGGCCTCTCCGCTTATGTGGATGAGCTGATCCAGGGATGGCTAGCAGACGGTACGATCGACAGCCTGATCACTGAGAACGGATTAGAGTAAAGATAACATAAGAAGCAGTCTACTGCGCCCGAAGACTAGGGAGTACCCGGAGGGGCGCTGTAGAGATGAAAAGTAACCGGGAGGAAACACTATGTCTGGTATTATTTCAGCGAGAGCCTGGGGCAAGGTCTGGGCGTACAGGAGTACATTCCTGTTAGGACTTCTGAATACTGTGGAGACAGCAATTTTCGCCATTCTGTTGGCACTGGTGCTGGGTGTGATCTTCGGCCTGATGGCGACCAGCGGGAAAAAGATATTGCAGGTCATCAGCAGAGTCTATGTAGAGATCATGCAGAATACACCGATCCTGCTCCAGCTGTGTTTCTTCTACTATGCACTGGCATTTTCCGGTCACAGCATTGGAATCCTGCCGACAGGTATTGTTGCACTGGGCGTATATACCGGAGCCTATATGGCTGAGGTGGTACGTGCAGGCATCGAATCCATTCCCAAGGGACAGTTTGAAGCGGCACAGTCCCAAGGATTCACCTATGTGGAGCGGATGTATTATATCATCCTTCCGCAAAGCATCAAGATCATTTTACCGCCTATGGTAAACCAGATCGTGAACCTGATCAAAAACACCTCCTGCCTGTACATTATCGGCGGAGCCGATCTGATCTCGCTGACTTACAGCTTTGTCACCGGGGAAAATACCGGCGGTGCTTATGCACCGGCATATCTGGTCAGCGGACTGCTATTTTTCATTATATGTTATCCACTCTCCAAGACAGCCAGTGTCTGGGAGATTCATCTGAAAAAAAGGGATCAACGAGTGACATTCCAAAAAACAGAAGGGCAGGTGACAGACAATGAGTAATCTGGAAGCAAGCTTTTCCATTTTGGCACAAAAGGGAGTAATGCTCTATATCCTGAAGGGAACACTATTCACTCTGATCATTGCGCTGATCGCCGTCGTGTTAGGAATTGTCATCGGTTCCGTACTGGCTCTGTGCAGGAATTACTGCACAAGCAAAACTACGAAAATATTTGGTATTATCGCCACCGTATACATAGAAGTGTTCCGGAATACACCGTTACTGCTGTGGATCTTCATCTGCCTGGTGTTCTGCCCCTGCCCGGAGCTGTTCAACCGGAAGCTGTTCGGACTGACCACGGTAGAGACGAAGCTGCTGTTCAAGGCAGCGGTTGCTTTGATCCTGTTTACCTCTTCCGTCATTGCCGAGATCATCCGTGGAGGACTGAACTCCATCGCCCACGGGCAGTTTGAAGCCGGTCATGCGCAGGGCTTCAACGTGGTGCAAGTCATGATCTATATCATCCTGCCCCAGGCATACCGGAACGTCATCCCGACCCTCCTCAGCCAGGTGATCACGACCATCAAGGATTCGTCCTACCTGGCAAACGTGGCAACCATCGAACTGATGGCGCGGACGAAGCAGCTGTTGTCCGCAGCCAGCCGTTACAATGGTACTGGTAATGTGAATGTATCCGATGTATTTGTACTGTTTGGAATGGCGGCATTGATCTATTTTATCATCAACTACACCCTGTCCTGCGTGGTGCGTTCTATGCAGAAACGGCGGAAGAGACCGGTACGGGTGGTAGCGGAATAACTGCCTTTTTAATATATGTGATTCGTGTTCGCGCACACTCGGAACAAAACTATTATATATAAAAACGTGCGCAGAAATGGGGATTTGTATGGAACAATATGTGATCACGATTTCAAGACAATTCGGAAGTATGGGACGATCCATCGCCAAAGAATTATCAGAAAATCTGGGAATCGAATTCCTGGACAGAGATATCGTGGAAGCCACAGCGAAGCGCATGGGACTTCCGGTATCTGTCATCAGCGACGAGGAAGAGAGTATGAAGTCCACATTTTTCCGCAGACAGTATCCGCTCGGGATGGGAATGTCCAGCCTGAAAGATGAGATCTTCTATACTCAGAAAAATATCATCCGTGATTTTGCGGCAAAAGACTCCTGCATTATTGTAGGCCGCTGTGCAGATTATATTTTGGAAGACATTCCGAATCATTTGAATGTGTTCGTCTATGCACCGGAGGAAGCGCGACTGAAAAACTGCGTGGAGAATTTGCAAATGGATCCCCAGACAGCGAAAAAGATGATGCGTGATGTTGACGCAGCACGTAACCGCTACCACAAGGCATACATTCCCGGCTGGCAGAGTGTCTTCGACCACAAAGATCTCATGATCGACAGCAGCCGGTTCGGCATCGACGGCACGGCAAAGATCTTAGCGGATATTGTCAGAAACCAGTGGGGCTGATGGCCCACAGATTCTTGATCTGCGGGGAGAGCGTGACATAGTCCCAGGTGTGGAAACTGTTGCTTACCCGGTTGGGATCCTTGACACAAAAGCCCGTGTCATCATAATCAAAGAGCAGGATATAGTGGCCGGAGGTGGTGAAATCCCCCGGTCGCATGCTGCACACGATAAGCTTGCCCTGATCCAGGGCTTTTTTCATACTGTTTTCACTTAAGGATAATTCTTCGCCGGACAGACCCAAAGCCGACAGGCCATCGGTCCACAGGGACCAGCTGGTACCGGATTCTGTATAATATCCGTTTTTTTCACAATAGGAAGCCATTTCTCTTGGGGTGCCGTTCAAATCCCGGGTGAAGTATACATAGGCCATGGACAGGCAGGTAGGCCCACAGCCGGAGAGACCGATGATGCTGTCGCCGAAGGACACATAGCCCCAACGCTTGTCCCATTGCAGGAACAGAGGAACCTGTCCGATGATGACATCGTGAGTGAGGTCGATAGACTGACCCAGATAATTTTGCCGATTAGGGTAGTCAGCTACGAAATCTGCAGCTTCTGCATTGTTTTTCACAAGCTCTGACAGGGCTTCTGTGATGTTTTCAGCATCTGCATCGACGGACGAGAGACTTTCGGCGAAGGTGGTTTCATTTTCTTCTTGCAGCGCGGCAAAATCATATTTGGATACCGGCAGGTCGTATCTTGCAGTCAGCTGGTTGTACAGATGATTGACGGTGGGCAGAATCTCGCCACCGTAATCCTGCCAAAAAGATACTGCGGTGAGAAGCAGCAAAACAGCAACGGAAATGTGGAAGAAGCGTGCAATGCGTTTTCTTCTGCGGATGGCTCGCTTCCGGCGGAGCATCTCCTGTCTGGAAATTCTGCGGCGCTGTCGGTGCACCGGTATCTGATGTGCTGCATTTGTATTCATAAAAATCCCTCCCAAGAGTCCCTTTTTTGACAAAATAACCGTCTTTTTCTATAGAAGAGTATAAAGGAATGTCTGATAAAAAGTCTTTTAAGCAGTTTTAAACTTTTGGACAGATATCTTTAAGATTTCATGAAGATATGCTACAATAATGCATGAACTAAAATCATCCGGAAAGGGGAAGCGACCGATGATCAAGAGAAAATATGTGCCGCTGCGCATTGTGCAGCCGGGAATGATGATCGATCAGGCGATCATAGACCGTGCGGGTCGTGTACTGATCGCCAGAAGAACCCGACTGGAGGACTTCCATATTGATGCGCTGAAGAAAATGGGAGTCACAGGCATCTATACCTGTGAAGGTACGGAAGATATCAAACCGGCAGAGGCAGATAAGACACAGTCATTGCCCGAACCCTTACAGAAAAAATATGATCAGGTGAAGGTCAAGGATCCTGCCAAAGTACAGATCTCTGAGAGCGTAAGAAACCGTGTGGCACAGGGCGTGCAGTATTTGTACCAGGATACGCAATCGCCGGACTTCACCAATGCGTCCAGGAGCATAACAGATGATCTACTGCGTGCCATTGAAGATAATGATGCGGTGGCAGTGGATATCGGGGCATTAAAGGTCAGCGATGAATACACCTTCAAACACAGCGTGGATGTGGCGACCATGTCCATGATCGTAGCCAGAAAATACGGATTGGATGACCAGCAGGTCTATGAGATTGGCATTGCCGGACTTCTGCATGATATTGGAAAGTCCAAAATACCGAATGAAATATTGAATAAGGCAGCGAGACTTACGGACGAGGAATTCGCCATTATGAAGCAGCATTCTGTATATGGCTACCGGATCCTGCAGCCGAAGGAGGACCTGTCCACGGAGATCAAGCTGGGTGTGCTGCAGCATCATGAGAAGATGAACGGAAAAGGATACCCGATGGGAGTTACGGGAGACAAAATAGACCTGTTTGCAAGGCTGATCTCTGTATCGGATATCTATGATGCCCTGGTGACGGAGCGCCCTTACAAGAAGCCGTTCTCCCCCAGAGATGCCGTGGAGATGATCATGTCCATGACGGAAGAACTGGATATTAACATTATGCGCTGCTTTTTAGAGAGCGTCATCCTCTATCCTGTCGGCACAGATGTGGCATTGAGCAACGGCGAGACCGCCCGCGTCGTGGAGAATATCCCCAATGCCGTTCTGCGCCCGAAGGTCCTGGGACTCACCACCGGACGAGTGTACGACCTCGCCAATGATGTGAAATGCGCGAATATTATTATTTTGTAAATTGGGAGTTAGTTGAATACATTGGCAAAATCCACGAACTCCCGGAGCATGCGATACACAT
>OGYE01002882.1_pt1 | contig 10223 bp, 7 predicted proteins | sample 1576471 | NCBI WGS metagenome assembly OGYE01 (sample SAMEA3541532, study PRJEB24748) | human gut metagenome | biome: human gut; feature: human-associated habitat; material: faeces | place: China | collected 2012 | reverse complement strand
TGTAATTGTTGCAATTACTCTCGCCGTTGCGGTAGCTTGCCTTGTTATCTATGCAAGAGCAATCACAACAAGAAGCAGAAGTACATTCTATTCTATTTCTGCCTGCTGTGCTGCGGGTTTGCTTGTAATACAGCTTTCACTCAATGTTTTTGGCGCAACCGATATTCTTCCGCTTACAGGTGTAACATTCCCGTTTATCAGCTGTGGCGGTTCAAGTGTGCTTTCCTGTTGGGGACTTATTGCATTTATCAAGGCGGCAGACGAAAGAACATATGCGGTGAAAAAATAATCTTACAAAACCGAATGAGGTATTGCTTTGCAGTACCCTCTGAATAAATCAGAGAAAGGACGGTGTTTGAATGAAAAGAGTATTACGGAGAAGTACGCTTATATTTGCGGTTACGGTAGCCTTTATAGGCGGTATGGGCTTTTTTGCCTACAAGCTCGTTGCAAATTCGGGCGATTGGGTAGATCAGCACTATAACTACCACATTGCAGGAACCGACGGACTTGCAAAGGCAGGTACAATTTATGACCGCAACGGCAATATTCTTGCTCAAAGTGTTGACGGAAAAAGAGTTTATAATGAAAACCAAAGCGTCAGAACTTCGCTTTTGCACACAATAGGCGATAATTCTTCTAATATTTCTACTGCTTTACAGAGCAGATACCGTTCCCAGCTTATCGGATATAATCTTATTTGGGGACTGAATATGCCCGATTCTCTAAGAAAGGGCAATGACATTAATCTTACGGTAGATGCAGACACCTGCGCAGCGGCTTACGATGTATTGTCAGGCTACGGCAAAGACGGTGCTTGCGTTGTATATAACTACAAAACAGGTGAGGTCATCTGTTCCGTAAGTACAAAGGCTTACGATCCGGAAGCGCCTCCCGAAATTACCGAGGAAAACGAAAAAGACTACGAGGGTGTGTATCTTGACAATACTATTTCTTCAACCTATGCGCCCGGTTCGATTTTTAAGATAATTACTTCTGCCTGCGCTATTGAAAATCTTCCCGACATCTACGACCGTACATGGTATTGTTCGGGTAAGGAAGATATCGGCGGAAGTGATGTAACCTGTGTTGAACCGCACGGTTACATAAACTTTAAAGAGGCAATGTCACATTCCTGCAATATTGTTTATGCGGAACTTGCGGTTGAACTCGGCGAAGAAAAAATGACTGCCACCGCAAATAAAGCCGGCATAAACAGCAGCTTTAAGGTGGATGACAACGAAACCGCAAAGGGAAATTACGATGTAAGCGATGCAAACACAAACCAGCTCGGCTGGTCGGGCGTCGGTCAGTACAATGACAAAGTAAACCCAATGCAAATGGCTGTTATTTGCGGAGCAATCGCAAACGGCGGCAAAACAAAAGAACCGTATATGATAAAGGACGGTTCAATTCTGGGTGTGCTCGGATTGGGCGGCTCGGACAGTACAAACGAACTTTTCAGCAGCAGCACGGCAGAAGCGCTTGACGATATGATGCGCTTTACAATGACCGATTACTACGGCGACGATCTGTTTGGCGGACTTACGATATGCGCAAAGACAGGTACTGCCGAGGTCGGCGAGGACAAAGGCCCTAACGGTTGGATGGTAGGTTATGCAAAGGACGAGGATTGCCCTCTTGCATTTGCCTGCGTTGTGGAAGACTCGGGTTTTGGCTTTACCTATGCGGGCCCTGTTGTTGAGGCAGCTATGATACAGGCAGCAAAATCACTCGGTGCAGCTGCCGTACAGTAAAAAGAATTTATACCGAAAGGACATTTATATATGAATATTCTCAAAGCCTTGTTTGGCAATTACAGTAAAAAAGAATTAAAGCGAATTCAGCCGATTTGCGATAAGGTGCTTGCACTTGAGGACAAGTATGCGGCTATGAGCGAAAGCGAACTCAAAAATCAGACAGCTGTTCTCAAAGAGCGTCTTGCAAACGGCGAAACTACAGATGACATCTTACCGGATGCCTTTGCTGTATGCCGAGAGGGTGCTTGGCGTGTACTTGGTATGAAACATTATCCGGTACAGATTATAGGTGGTATTGTACTTCATCAGGGCAGAATCGCCGAAATGAAAACAGGTGAAGGTAAAACGTTGGTTGCTACACTTCCTGCATACCTTAACGGTCTTACAGGCGAGGGTGTACATATCGTAACAGTCAACGATTATCTTGCACGCCGTGACTCCGAATGGATGGGCAAACTTTACAGATACCTCGGACTTACCACAGGTCTTATTGTTCATTCACTTGACAACGAGGGCAGAAAAAAGGCATACGAAGCTGATATTACATACGGTACAAACAACGAACTCGGATTTGACTACCTCCGTGATAATATGGTTGTTTACAAGGAGCAGAAAGTACAGCGTGGCCACGCTTACGCAATTGTCGACGAGGTTGACTCAATCCTTATTGATGAGGCAAGAACACCTCTTATTATTTCAGGTAAGGGCGACAAGTCAACAGATTTGTATGCAAAGGCAGATAAGTTTGCCAGAACTTTAAAGGTTCAGCGCTTTGAAGAGCTTGACTCCAAAGAAGATATGGAGGATTACTACGCAGAAAACGACATCGACTATGTTGTAGACGAAAAGCAGAAAACAGCTACACTTACACAGAACGGTGTTAAGAAAGCCGAAGAATTTTTCGGCATTGAAAACCTTACAGACCCGGAAAACCTTACAATTCAGCACCATGTAAACCAGGCTATCAAGGCTCACGGTATTATGAAACTCGATGTTGACTATGTTGTTAAAGACGGCGAAGTTATCATTGTTGATGAATTTACAGGTCGTTTTATGTACGGCAGACGCTTTAACGAGGGCTTGCACCAGGCAATTGAAGCAAAAGAGGGCGTAAAGATTCAGAACGAAAGCAAAACTCTTGCTACAATCACATTCCAAAACTACTTCCGTCTTTACAAAAAGCTTTCAGGTATGACAGGTACTGCTCAGACAGAGGCAGAGGAGTTCCAGGAAATTTACAAACTTGATGTTGTTGAAATTCCTACAAACAAGCCTGTTCAGCGTATAGATCTTCCTGACTCCGTATTCAAGACAGAAAAAGGCAAGTTTAAGAATGTAATCGACCAGGTTGTAGAGGCTCACGAAAAGGGTCAGCCTGTACTTGTCGGTACAATTTCTATCGAAAAGTCGGAAGAACTTTCAAAAATGCTTAAAAAGCGTGGCATCAAGCACAATGTGCTCAACGCCAAACAGCACGAAAAAGAGGCTGAAATCGTAGCACAGGCAGGTAAGCTCGGTGCGGTTACAATCGCAACAAATATGGCAGGCCGTGGTACCGATATTATCCTTGGCGGTAACGCTGAATTTATGGCTAAAGCATCTATGCGTAAGCAGGGCTTTACAGATGAACTTATTGAAGAGTCAACAGGTCACGCAGAAACAGATAACGAGGAAATCCTCAATGCAAGAAAGACATTTGATGAGCTTAACTCAAAATATAAAGAAGAAATCAAAGAAGAAGCTGAAAAGGTAAGAGAAGCAGGCGGCCTTTACATTATCGGTACAGAGCGCCACGAATCAAGACGAATTGATAACCAGCTTAAGGGCCGTGCAGGTCGTCAGGGCGACCCGGGTGTAAGTAAGTTCTTCCTTTCTACAGAAGACGATCTTATGCGTTTATTCGGCGGTGACAGAATGAAGATGGTTATGGAGCGCCTTAATGTTGAAGATGATATGCCGATTGACGCTAAGTTGATTTCAAATATCATTGACAGCTCACAGGAGAAAATTGAACTCCGTAACTTCGGTATTCGTAAAGATGTACTCCAGTACGACGATGTTCTTAACAAGCAGAGAGAAATTATCTACGGTCAGCGTGATCAGGTTCTTAACGGTGAGGACTTACACGATACTATCTATAAGATGATTGAAGATACAATTGACACAAGCGTTAAGCAGTATCTCCCGGACGGCCCTCGTGAGCATTGGAATCTTCAGAGCCTTAAGGATTATTATAAGGATTGGCTTATTCAGGACGAGAGCCGTTACGACTTTGACCTCGAAGACCTTGAGGATATGGAAGCCGAAGACATTAAGAATATGCTTATCGAAGATGCAAAAGCTATCTATAAAGAAAACGAGGAGCTTTTGCCGACCGAAACTATCCGTGAAATGGAGCGTGTATATCTCCTCAAGAATGTTGATACACACTGGATGGATCACATTGATAATATGGATCAGCTTAAATCAGGTATCAGACTCCGTTCATACGGTCAGCATGACCCTGTAGTAGAGTACCGTATTGAAGGCTTTGATATGTTCGACGAGATGATTGAAAGCATCAGAGAAGATACAGTTAAGATGATGCTCATTATGCCTAAAAAGGTATATGAGGTTAAAAAGCGTCAGGACGCTATCGAGGCTGCAAAGCGTATGGCATTAAAGCAGGCACAGGCTGCACATCAGGTAGTTTTAAATAACGGCGAAGATGAAGAGCCGCAGGAAAGCCCGATTGAAATTGCTTTAAAGCGTGAGCAGGTTGCTCAGCCTACAGAAACTTCGGGTGACGGTACAGACACAGCCAACAAAACTATCCGTAAAGGCAAAAAAGTCGGCAGAAACGATCCTTGTCCATGCGGCAGCGGCAAAAAATATAAGAAGTGCTGCGGCAAAGACGAATAATTTTACTGAAAATTAAACAGATAAAAAATTCCGATCTGCAAGGGTCGGAATTTTTTGTTGTCGGTTGTTTTTGAAAGTTTAGGTAATTATGGTTTAGCAAAATATTTCGCCGAGTAATTATAAAAGCTTGGGTTAAGTATTTTTCTACCCATAATCTAATAAAAATTTTTGTGAAATACAGTATATTAAATTATCATATTAATATGTTATTGTATTAATGTTAAAAAATTAACGGAATATTTTATAGTATCTTACAAAAATATTTTTCCAGCCGCAAAAGCATTGACTTTTTGCTCGAAAGGTGTCATACTTTTAGTATTAATGCGGTAAACAATAGCCTTTTGGCTTTTGTATAAAAAATTTAATGAAGGGGTTTTCTAAGTGGAAAAACTATTTAAACTCAAAGAAAACGGTACCGCGGTAAAAACAGAAGTTGTTGCCGGCGTTACCACATTCCTTGCAATGGCTTACATACTTGCCGTAAACCCAAGTATGCTTGGCGCTGCCGGAATGGACTCAAGTGCGGTTTTTGCTGCAACAGCAGTATCGGCAGCATTTGCTACACTTTTTATGGCATTTTTTGCAAACTATCCTGTTGCTCTTGCTTCCGGTATGGGACTTAATGCTTACTTTGCATACACAGTAGTTCCGCAGCTTGCATCACAGGGTATTACAAATCCATGGCAGGTTGCTCTTACAGCAATCCTTGTTGAAGGTATTATCTTTATTATCCTTTCACTTTTCAAATTCCGTGAAACACTTGTTAATAAAGTACCTAAGAACTTAAAACTCGGTATTTCGGCAGGTATTGGTCTTTTCATTACAATTGTAGGTTTAAAGGGTGCAGGCGTTATCGTTTCCGATGCTTACTATGACGGCACAGCTGTTCAGTCATCAACACTTGTAACACTCGGTGACTTAGGTTCCGCAAATGTAGTTCTTGCAATTGTAGGTCTTCTTATTGTAGCCGCTTTGTGGCACTTCAAGGTTAAGGGTTCAATCCTTATCGGCATCATTGTTACTTACATTTTCGGCATTATTGCACAGCTTTGCGGTTGGTATCAGGGCACTTCACTTATTCCTGATTTCTCAAACTATGCAATATTTGCTCCTGTTCAGAATATGGCAACAGAAACTTTATTTAAGTTCGATTTTACTTATGTAGCACAGAATGTAGTAAACTTTGCAGTTATTGTATTTGCATTCCTCTTTGTTGACCTTTTCGATACAGTAGGTACACTTATCGGTGTTGCACAGCAGGGTAACCTCCTAAACGAAAAAGGCGAGCTTCCAAGAGTAGGTAAGGCTTTAATGGCTGACGCCGTAGGTACTTGCGTAGGTGCTTGTCTTGGTACATCAACCGTAACTTCTTATGTTGAGTCAACAACAGGTGTTGCCGAGGGCGGCAGAACAGGTCTTACAGCTATGACCTCAGGTATTCTCTTCCTTCTTGCAATTCCTTTCTACCCGATTTTCCTTGCAATTCCGTCATTTGCAACAGCTCCTGCTCTTGTGTTCGTTGGACTTTTAATGCTTAAGAACATTACTCAAATGGACTTTGAGTCTGACATTGCCGACACAGTTGGCGGTTTCCTTGCAATCATTATGATGCCGTTTGCATATTCAATTGCAACAGGTATTATGTTCGGTATTATTTCTTGGGTTATCCTCAAGATCGTTACAGGCAAAATCAAGCAGATTCACCCTGTTATGTGGGTTGCAGCCGCACTTTTTGTAGTACGAATAGTAACCATAGTTCTTCATATTGCTTCTTAAAAGTCAATATTAAAATTTATGCTCCTGCAAAATGCTTGCAGGGGCATTTTTTGGGTTGTGAATTGTTACATAATATGATACAATAGAATTTAAGGCGGTGAATGCTTAATGATAAGCAAGTTAATATCAAAGCTCGGCTACACGAGATTTATAGCATTGAGCTTTATTCCTGTAATTTTGTTGGGAACTTTCCTTTTGTGCCTGCCGATTTCCTCAAAGACGGGGGAATGGACGAATTTTATTGATTCACTTTTCACATCGGTAAGCGCAACCTGTGTTACGGGATTGATTGTATTTGATACATTTACTCATTGGACTGTTTTCGGACAGATTGTTATTCTGATAATGATTCAGATAGGCGGTCTTGGCCTTATGACGATAATAACAATGATTTCAATATTTTTGCGCAAAAAGATTAATATGCGTGAACGCAAAATGATGATGCAGTCATCGGGCAATACTCAAATTGACGGTACTTTAAAACTTGTTAAGAAAATAGTCGGAGGTACTTTTATATTTGAGGGAATAGGTGCTGTATTACTTGCTTTTCGCTTTTGTCCGCAAATGGGTATGCTGAAAGGAATATACTACAGTTGTTTCCACGCAATTTCTGCTTTTTGCAACGCAGGCTTTGACCTTATGGGATTTCGCCAACCGTATTCTTCGCTGACTTACTATACAAATGATTACTATGTAAACATAATTATAATGTCACTTATTGTAATCGGCGGTATCGGCTTTATTGTGTGGAATGACATTTTAAAAAATAAATTTCATTTTTCTAAATATTTGCTTCATACTAAAATAGTTCTTGTTACAACGGCAATTTTGCTTGTCGCAGGGGGACTTGGCTTTTTTATTTTTGAATACAACGGCGAACTCGCCGACAAGACTGTTCCGCAAAAAATTGTAAACGCTATGTTTATGTCGGTAACCACAAGAACGGCAGGTTTTAATACAATTGACCTTTCAAATCTCTCGGATTCCGGCACATTGCTTTCGCTTATTCTTATGCTTATAGGCGGTAGCCCGGGTTCAACGGCGGGCGGTCTGAAAACAACTACAATAGCAGTGGTTGTGATTGCGGTATTTGCAATGGCGAAAGGCGGTGACGATATAAACACTTTTAAGCGCAGAATTGTGTCTGATGTGGTTAAGCAGTCGGCGGTAATTATTTTGATTTATCTCTTTGCGGTTATGCTTTCGTCAATGATTATTTGCAGCGTAGAGGGATTGGGTATGTCGCAGGTATTGTTTGAAACCGCCTCGGCTGCAGGCACTGTAGGAGTGTCAAAAGGCATAACAAACCAAATCTCGGCAATTTCAAAAATAATATTAATGATAATGATGTATGGCGGACGAATCGGCGGACTTTCGCTTGTGCTTGTGTTTGGACAAAGAAAACCCGAAGCACCTGTAAAGCGCCCTACAGAACAGATATTAATCGGTTAAGGAGAAACATTTATGAAGTCGGTACTTGTAATCGGAATGGGAACAATTGGAATTTATCTTGCACGAAAAATGCAGGACCTCGGCAATGAAGTAATGATTGCAGACAAGGACGAGGAACTCATACAGGAGCTTTCACCTGAATTCAACGACGCTTTTTGCGGTGACTGCTCGGCAGACGGAATTTTGAAATCTATAGGAGTTAATACTTTTGATTATTGCTTTGTGACAATCGGTGAGGATTTTTATGCCTCCCTCGAAATTACTTCCATTTTAAAGGAACTCGGTGCAAAGTATGTAATTGCAAAGGCTAAAAGGGCAAGACAGGTTGAATTTTTAAAGAAAATAGGCGCTGACGAGGTTGTATATCCCGACAAAGAGATTGCCGAAAACCTTGCGGTAAGATACAATGCAGACAATATTTTTGATTATATTGAACTCACTTCGGAGTATTCTATCTTTGAAATTCCCGTGGTATCATCGTGGGTTGGAAAAAAGGTAATGGATGTTGATGTTCGCCGTAAACATAAGATTAATATTATTGCGGTAAAAAATGATAATGAACTTAATCTGAACCTTGGCGGCGATTATGTCTTTGATGAAAACGACCATCTTGTAGTGCTTGGCAAATCAAGTGATGTATTCAGTGTTGCATCAGATGTAAAAAGACCGTCACGATAATATGAATAAGGGGAACTCGGCAGAGTTCCCTGTTTTTGAAAGGATGTTAATATGATAATAGCGGCAGTTGATTTGGGCAAAGCAAGAACAGGTATAGCGGTTTGCGATAAGACAGAGTTTTTAGCGTCGCCGCATACGGTAATTTTTGAAAAATCACCCGAAAAACTTTTTGAAAAAGTGAAAGAAACCGTTGTGAATTTAAAGTCTGAAATCGTGGTTGTGGGTCTTCCTAAAAATATGGACGGCAGTGAGGGCGAGAGTGCGCAGAACGCAAGAGCCTTTGCGGAGCGTTTACACAACGAAACAGGGTTGCAGGTGGATTTGCAGGACGAAAGAGGTACTACCATTACAGCCCACAACTTTTTAAACGATACAAATACAAGAGGCAAAAAAAGAAAAAATGTGGTAGACGAAGTTGCCGCAACGATAATTTTGCAAAATTATGCCCCAACTAAATCCACCGTATTCAAAACCAATTCGCCTAACGCATGATTTTGTTTCGATTCAATCGTATTTTTCCAACCTGACACAACATCCTTTATTTTTATATATTCTGCATTTGAGAAGCTAATTGTTTTATACAAATTAAGAATTGCCTTTTCATCTAAAACACCAATATTTCCAATTACCACATTACTCTTTAGTTTCAATGCATCATCACAAGTATTGTATTCTTTACAAAGCTTTTCTAAAGTCAAAAAATTAATTCACTTAATATAAATGTGCTTTTCACATCATAGTCAAACTAATTTTTAATCTACTAAAAACGACAAAATCATTTAAGACGGCCCTGTTTCACGCCTTGCCCTCGGAACCAAAAAGACGAATCTTTGCTTTTACTGCCTCTTTAATTTTTTTAACCTTAAGACTACGCATTTCAAGATATGATAAGCTCTGCTCGGTTGCCTCTTTAACAGCATCTGTTCCCGCAGTGCATAGGTCTGTAAAAATATTAATTTTCGCTATGCCATGCTTTACGGTATTTCTGAAATCATCGTCCGAAAGGCCCGAACCGCCGTGAAGTACAAGGGGAGTGTCCACCTTTTCGCGAATCTTATCAAGACGTTTAATATCAAGGCAGGGCTTTTCCTTGTAAGCGCCGTGAGCTGTGCCGATAGCTACCGCCAAAGCGTCAACCCCTGTTTTCGCTATAAAATCAGCGGCTTCCGCGGGTGTAGTATAATTATCTGAAACGAAGTTGTCACAGGTTGCTGCCTCGCCCACGTGGCCGATTTCACCCTCAACCGTCGCTCCGAAAGAGTGAGCTATATTTACTATCTGTGCGGTATCGGCAATATTTTTATCGGCATCCCCTGCCGAACCGTCAAACATAATGCTTGTAAAACCTAATCTTAAAGCCTGCATACAGCGCTCAAAGGTAAGACCGTGGTCGTAATGAACAACAACAGGCACCTTCGCATTCTTTGCCGCCGAAATAACAGACGGAGCAATGAGGTCCAGCTCGCCGTAAGGCAAAAGAACCTCGGCTGTACCGATAATAATGGGTGAATTAAGCTCCTCTGCCGCGGAAATAGCCGCTTCAACCGCGCCCAGCGCATCGACATACGCCGCGTTGACGAGGCGGCCATCGAGACTGCGCTCGTTGAAAGGCGCGGCATCGACGCCGACTCTGCCCGCCGACTGGCGCGGGCGGCC
>OGYE01002877.1_pt1 | contig 10234 bp, 8 predicted proteins | sample 1576471 | NCBI WGS metagenome assembly OGYE01 (sample SAMEA3541532, study PRJEB24748) | human gut metagenome | biome: human gut; feature: human-associated habitat; material: faeces | place: China | collected 2012 | reverse complement strand
ATAATTCTTCTATCTTTTTCTATTATCAGAATCTTCAAACAGATGCCTCCCGGCAATCTTAACAGTTATTATAACACTCCAGGAGCGCAGAGTAAATAAGAAACAACTGATATCACTATGTATTTCATCTATTTTCTCAGTTTTTCCAGTTCTGCCCTCAACCGGATCAGTTCCTTTTCTGCCTCCAGTGATTCTTTCTCCGCTTTCAGTGTTTCCCTTTCCTGCTTTATTGCTTTTACTTTTTCCCTTTCCTCTCCAAGAGCCTCATCCAACTCGTCAATCATTAGTTTTACTGTATTACGATCCAATATTTCCAGTTCTTTTGAAAACATCCCCATCATCCTTTCGCTGTTCCGGCAGATGTTATAGATTTCTTCATAAATGTCCTTTGAAAAACTCTTGAAAACACTATTACTTTTTTCAAATAGAACTATCGTATATACTTTTTTTATGTCTCGATAATGAAACTTTTTTCCTAATTCTCTTCTTACTCTTTTATACTGTCTTAATAACATATCAGCTGAATAACATGCGCTACGCTCCCCTGGAAAAAGATATCCGATTTTTTGCACTTCGACATTTGCAATACTTCCATCTTCAAATTGTACAACTATATCCATTACAAGCAATGAACTTTCAGCTGCAATTCTTGCCGATTCATTTGGCAATACTTTTAGAATTTTCACTGTCCTTCCGAGAACTGTTGAGAGAAAATCATTTAATCGTTCTGGTCGCGTATCCGGATTCATGACTGCCTTAAAGAATGTATCATAAAGTACCTTTACTCCCTTTACACCTGTACAAATATCAAGATATTCTTCTTGATTCTCTTCTTCCCAGCTTTCAAATTGACTCCATAATTCATCGTTATCACGCAATTCATTTAAAATTTCTTTTCTTGTTCTGATTATAGGAAAATAGCGTTGAAGTTTATTTTTCATATAGTGTTTCTCCTTCTGTTTTTTACTCCCGGCCAGAAGTAGATATAGAATAATTTGATGCACTTGAAATTTCAATGTGTTTTTTGTTCGTAACTCATCTTTTTTGTTGATAAAATGAGGATATCTTTTTTCTACACAAAACAATATTTTTCTAAAATTTTCCAGGTGAATAACTTTATAAACATATTTTGCATAATTACTATTGCTTACGGATGCTTATAAACCGTACAAATAACTGTCCTAAAGCAATAAAAATCCCGAATTTTGTATCTATATATAAACATACCTTTCCACTCTTGAAATCCAATATTTTCTAGTATAAAATATTCTCGTTAAATTCTTGACGAATAGCAATATAACAACGGCAGTTCTCTTACTGTGTTACCATTTAAAGCAAGAGAGCTGCCGAATTATAAAAGAATAAGGAGTTATATCATGGACAATCATTTTAACACTCCCGCAGAAGTCATTGATCTGAGTATCAAGGCCTGCGAGAACAAAACCCGTCTTCCACTTGGAAAAATGATTCTGCTCGGCATCATGGCCGGTGCGTTTATTGCTTTCGGCGGTGCCACAAGCAGCACAGCAGCACACGCAGTAGAAAATGTTGGCGTAGCAAGAGCTCTTGCCGGATGTATCTTCCCTGTCGGACTGATGCTCATCGTATTTCTTGGCGGCGAACTTTTTACCGGAAACTGTCTAATCATCATGGACGTGTTTGACAAACGTGTCACATGGGGCGGATTATTCCGAGATCTTTTCATCGTATTTTTCAGTAACCTGATCGGTGCTCTTTGCGTGGATCTACTCATTGTATACAGTGGAAACCTGAACTACTCAGGCGGACTTCTCGGTGCTTATACAATCAAAGTTGCTGTTGGAAAGATCGCAATTTCACCACTGCAGGGAATCACTTCCGGAATCTTATGTAATATCCTGGTATGTCTTGCAGTACTGATGGCTACTTCCGCAAGAGATATTGCCGGTAAGGTATGGGCAATTTTCTTCCCAATCTGTGCCTTCGTAGTCGGCGGATTCGAACACTGCGTTGCCAATATGTTCTATATCCCGGCTGGTATCCTTGCTTCCCTTAATCCGGCTTATGTTGCGAAAGCAGAAGAAGCTTACGGAATTACAGCTGAACAGATTGCAACACTGACACCACTTCACAGCCTTGCAAACTTTATTCCGGTTACACTTGGAAATATGCTCGGTGGTATGATCTTTGTCGGACTTCCGCTGTATCTGATTTATAAAAAGAACTGGGAAAATAAATAAGGACTGTTTTAAAGAAAAACTCATGTGAATTTCTTTTAACGAACTCACATGAGTTTTTTCTATCTCTGAGATTGTTGGCGTAGGTGCTCAAAAAAAGAACCTGAAACAAATCAGTTTCAGGTTCTTCAGAGGCGCAGACCGGATTTGAACCGGTGAATCAGGGTGTTGCAGACCCACGCCTTACCGCTTGGCTACTGCGCCGTATTTATTTAACTATTAAAGTATAGCAAAATACGTGCAGTACGTCAATGGTGTTTTCTTTGATTTTTAACTTCATTATTCAACTTCTACAGGAATGAATGAAAATGTTGTCACATCAAACAATCCCATATCTGTCAGCTTAATCTCCGGAATTACTGCAAGTGACATAAAGCACAGTGTCATTACCGGCTCCACATCTCCACAGATTCCAAGTTCTTCATATGCTTTCTCGTGAATATCTGTCAGTTTCTGATCTACCCACTCACCACTCTGATCACTCATTAGTCCGGCAATCGGCATTGGCATGCTCTCGATCACTTTTCCTTCCTTCACAAGAACAATACCACCTTCCTGCTCGATCAGACTGTTCACGGCAAATTCCATCTCTTCATCATTAACTCCAACAACAATGATGTTATGAGAATCGTGAGCCACTGAAAGTGCTACAGCACCTTCTTTGATTCCGTATCCTTTCAGGAATCCACAAGCTACATTCCCTGTTCCCTGATGACGCTCAACAACAGCTACTTTTACAAGATCAACTTCTGGATTTCTTACGAACTCTCCATTTGCATCCAACTCAATCTCTGCTGTATCTTTCGCTGTTACAACTCCACCCGGAAGAATCTTGATTACATTTACTTTGTTTGATTTCAGGTTCATTTTAAATTTCTCTTTGGAGAAATCTTTTACGATCACACTTCCCTTAACGGAAGAAATATCACATTTTTTGATCTCCGGCAGATATTTTCCTTCTTCTGCCACCAGAGCACCTTCTACAAATACACGGTTTACATGGAAATCTTTCAGATCATCCAGAAGAACAACATCCCCACGGTATCCCGGTGCAATTGCTCCTCTGTCTTTCAGGTCAAAGCATTCTGCTGCGTTAAGTGTTGCCATACGAATTGCTATCACAGGATCAAGACCTTCCTCTACACAGATACGCAGATGATTATCAAGATGTCCTTCGTGAAGGATTGTCTTCGGCTGACGGTCATCAGAACAGAGCAGGCATCTTCTGCTGTTCTCTGCTGTCACACCTTTAAGCAATGTTCGAAGGTTATGGCATGCTGATCCCTGACGAAGCAAAATGTACATTCCTCTCTCCAATCGATCACTCATCTCTTCTACGGTAGAACATTCATGATCAGCTGCGATTCTTGCTGCCGCATATGCATTCAATTCTTTCCCTGTGATTCCTGGTCCATGTCCATCAATAAATTTGCCTTCCTGTTTTGCTACAATGATCTTATCCAGATCACTGTCTGCCGCATTGATCACGCCCGGGAAATTCATGAATTCACCAAGTCCAGCAATTCCTTCTCTTGTGATCGGCTCTTTCATTGCTTCTGCATCGATCACCGCACCTGAATGCTCGAATGGTGTAGCCGGTACACAGGATGGCAGCTCATATTTCACATCAAGCACTGTGTTCTCAGCTGCTTTCATCATATAGTCCAGACCAGCGATTCCACATACATTTACGATCTCATGTGGGTCTGCCATAATTGTTGTTCCTCCATGTGGAACTAACAGGCGTCCAATCTCTTCAGGACTTACATAAGAAGATTCAATATGGATGTGGCTGTCGATAAATCCTGGCGCTGCATATCTTCCTTCTGCATCAATCACTTTCACGCCTTCATACTCACCGATACCTGCAATCTGATTACCTGAAAATGCAATGTCTCCTTCCTGGATCTTTCCTGAAAATACGTTTACAATCTTACAATTTTTAATCACCAGATCTGCCGGAATTCTTCCTGCAGCTGTATCAATAAGTTTCTTTAATTCCACCTTCATTGTTGCTACGTCTTTCACGTCAGAAGTCCTCCTCTTTATTTTTCGTCTGAATCCTCTTTGCTTTTAAATGGAATCACTTCGCATTCATTTAAAGCTTCTTCGTCTTCGTCTGAATCTTCTTCGTCATCTTCTTCGTCATCTTCTTCCTCAAGAAAGCTTTTGATTTTTGATAAACAAATTTTGATTTTCCTAAACGAATTTTCACCCTTTACATCGGTTTCATCTTTCTCTGCATCCGGCACAAAATTCTCTGATGACTCTTCCTCTGTGTCCTCTGTAATCACAGGCATCGCGATTGTCTCACCCAAAGCTTCGGACTCTTCTGAGCTATCTCTGTTTTCGGTCACTGCCTCTGTTTCAGTCGCCGTATTTATTTCTGTAATTCCTTCTGTCTCAGCCGTTTCATTTATTTCAGATGTTACATCTGTCTCAGCTTCTTCTGTAGTTGCATCTGTCTCAACTGCTCCTTCTGCTTCTGTAGTCAGATCTGCATCCTTCTCCTCTTCTATTTCGTCTGTTCCATTAATTCCTTCTAACAGCGCATCAACTGTCTTCTCTTCCTCTGACACTTCTTCTACTTCTGCCTCTGGCTTCGGTTCACACGGCATCCCCACTGTAAAGCAGCTTCCGGATCCCAGGATACTTTCTGCATCCACCCATCCATCGTGTACTTCAGCAATCCATTTTACAACAGAAAGTCCCAGTCCAAAATGACCTTCTCCGGCACCTAAAGGATCTCCTCTGAAAAACCGATCCCATACGTGCGGCAGATCCGTCTCCGAAATTCCAATTCCCGCATCTGCAATCTTACAGGTAAATTCACTGCCTTTGCTTTCAACAACAACTTTGATCAGTCCAATCTCCCGGCTATAATCAATGGAATTCTCCAGCAGATTTAACAACATCTTCCGATAACAGTTCTCATCCACTTCTGCGTAAATCTCCGGTTCAATCTCATATTCTATCTGCACCGGTTCATCTGCTTCCTGAAGTCTGCTGATCTGACCTTCTATAATTCCTGTTGTCAGTTCACTGATATTCATGCGTTTTTTATAAGCCGGCTGGCATCCCTGATCTGCCTTTGCAAAAAATGAGACTTCCTGAATAAAATCTGAAAGAATCTGTGCCTTCTTCTGCACCAGTTCAATCTGCCAGCGCTGACGCTGGGACAGTCGCCAGTCGCCAAGACACCATGCGCTTCTTGTAAGAATCACACTGACCGGCATCCACATCTCCTGTACAACATTTTCTGCAAAATGTCCCTCCTCGCGCACATCCTCAAGTAATTCATTCAATGTCAGCTGCAGTCTCTCCAATTCCGCATCAGATTCTTCCAGTTCCAACTGTCTGGAGAAATCTTTTGTTCTACAGATTTCCGCCGCTGACTCTGCCATATCTGCAGTCCGTTTCAGAGCCTCTCTTACCAGAAAGTACCCAATTACAAGAGATGCGATGAAAACGATTGGAAGTACCACCTTCGCCATCGCTTTTGCTGACTGCGCATCTGTTCCACTTATCACTGTAGCAAGAAACAACGCAATGCCTGTTGCCACGAATATGCACCCTGTATATTTTAGTGTTAATTTTATTTTCAAAGATATTTTTTTCATTCGTACTCCTCCAATGGAATCTCTGACATTCCAAATTAGATTATAGCACATTTTAAGACAGTATGTTGTGAAATTCTTCTTAAATAAAAAGTTTTTATTATGCTTTTCCGCCTTGTATTTCTCTCTGATTTGCCCTATCCTAAAAAGTAAATATATCAGCAAAAAAAGATTTTTAAAACAATTTGAAAGAAGGAAATATCTATGAACAATTCAGTTTCTCAAGAACTATTAAAATTTCTTCAAAAGAGTCCCACAGCGTTTCATGCAGTTCAACAGATGAAATCAGAGCTTCTTGCAGTTGATTTTACTGAACTAAAGGAAAATCAGCGTTGGAATATAGAATGCGGCAAACACTATTTTGTTACACGAAATGACTCTTCCCTGATTGCATTTACGATTCCGGAAAATGGTATTGACAAGATGCACATTCTGACAAGTCATAGTGATTCTCCGACCTTTAAGATCAAAGAGAATCCGGAGATCGAAGTAGAAAAACATTATGTGAAATTAAATGTAGAAAAATATGGTGGCATGCTCTGTGCACCCTGGTTTGACCGTCCGCTCTCTGTTGCCGGACGCGTTATAATAAAAGATAAGACAAACGGACAATTCGCGAGCAAACTCGTCAATATTGACCGGGATCTTGTTATGATCCCGAATCTCGCGATTCACATGAACCGTGAGATCAATAGCGGTTACAACTACAACGCACAGAAAGATCTTCTCCCACTTTATGGCTGTGGTTCTCCTAAAGGAACTTTTATGGAACAGATTGCTGAAGCTGCCGGGGTAGAAAAAGATGAAATTCTCGGTCATGATCTATTCCTTTATAACCGACAGGAAGGTTCCATCTGGGGGGCTTCTGAAGAATTCATTTCCAGCGGCAGACTTGATGACCTGCAGTGTGCCTTCGCATCACTTCAAGGTTTTCTTTCCGGTGAGAAAAAAGAATGTATGGCTGTACACTGTGTTCTGGATAATGAAGAAGTTGGAAGCGGTACGAAACAGGGCGCCGCATCCACGTTCCTTTTTGACACACTGATCCGTGTTCACGAAGCACTTGGATATGATGGAGAAGATTATCGTGTTCATCTTGCAGACAGCTTTATGATCTCTGCGGATAATGCTCATGCGGTTCATCCAAACTATACAGAGAAAGCAGATCCGACAAACCGTCCTTACTTGAACGAAGGAATCGTGTTGAAATTCAATGCAAACCAAAAGTACTGTACGGACGCCGTATCTGCTGCCATGTTCCGCGACCTATGTAAGCGGGCAGATGTTCCGGTTCAGACATTTACAAACCGTTCTGATATGGCCGGTGGCTCTACCCTTGGAAATATTTCCAACACTCAGGTTGCGCTCAATACCGTTGACATCGGACTTCCGCAGTTGGCAATGCATTCCCCTTATGAGACTGCAGGTGTGAAAGATACTGAGTATCTGGTACGAGCTGCAAAAGAATTCTTCTGCTAGTAAAAGAAGGAGCAGGGATTTCATTATGCCGAAATCCCTGCTCTTTATTTTTTACAAATGCCTTCTCAGCGCCTCTACATAATAAGATGCATAACGACTGAAAATAATATTTTTCTTTTTAATAATACCGATCCTCATCGTTTTATCAACATCTAATGGCTTCGCTATAATACTGCTTCCATTTAATTTCTGGTCGATCACACCACTGCTTACTGTGAATCCGTTTAATCCGATCACTAGGTTAAATAAGGTTGCCCTGTCTCTTACCTGTATACTCTTCGGAAAATCAAGCATGCTTATAAATTCCTCTGAAAAATAAAACGAATTATTATTTCCCTGTTCATAAACAAGATACGGATATAATCGTAAATCTTCCATGGAAATCATTTCTTTTTCTGCCAGTGGATGATCTTTACAGATAAATACATGCGGTTCTGCAACAAACATTTCCTCAAATTTCAACTGATTATTCTTTATCAGCTTCAAAATCACATCTTCATTGTGTTCCGAAAGATAAAGAACCCCAATCTCACTTTTTCCGCTTGCCACATCTTCAATGATCTCGCCCGTCTGTGTCTCTCTTATAATAAAACTATACTGGTCTGCATCATATTCTTTGATCAGATCAACAAAAGCATTTACCGCAAATGAATAATGCTGACAAGACACAGAAAACTTCGGTGTTCTTCTCTCTCCATTTCCAAAATGTTCTTTCATATTGTCAGCCTGCTCTAAGAGCATCCTTGCAAAAGACAATAGCTCTTCGCCTTCTCTTGTAACAGTAACGCCTTTGTTAGACCTTGTAAATGCAGTCACTCCCATCTCTTTTTCAAGATTATGAATTGCTGCACTAAGCGACGGCTGTGAAATAAAAAGCTTTTCTGCAGCCTCCGTAATATTCCCACAATCCGCAACCGTAACTAAATAGGTTAATTGCTGTAATGTCATGTTCGCTCACTCCTTATTGAAACTGATGTCCGGTCTTATCATAAAAGTATTCCCCATAACCATGTTGAGACAAATGGCTGTAAAAAAAACATAATAACACCTACTGAACCACAGATCAAATAAAAATCATTAATTTTTGAATCTGATAAAGTTCGCTTTGTAAAGTTTTTTGTTACAAAACGTACAATAAAGTAACCGATCAAAGTACCGATACTATTTGTAATGATATCATCTATATCAGTTGCTCTGCCAGTAAAAAGTTGAGAAATCTCAATAAAAGACGTTGCAACAATTCCGGCCAGGGCAACACTTTTTATACTTCTGAACTCTTTCCATAACATTGGTAAAAAGAAACCAAACGGAACGAATAAAAGCACATTTAAACACGCATTAACAAGATCTGACAACATATAAATAAACGGAATCAGACTCACTGTAAACTCTATTTGCAACATCGTAATATTCGGGAATCCCACTAATGCTAATACTACTGCCAGATAAAATCCAAAGATCATATAAACCATCGTTCGTTTCCAGCTCTGAAAGAAAAACTTCTCATATATACCCCAAAGCGGAATTATAAAAACTGCTGCTGCAACAAGTTCAATTAAGGCGTTGTATATTCTGCTCATTTTTTCCTCCATGAATTGTATTTTACACAACTCATAGTCTATCATATCCGGCCTGGTTACAGTAGATTTAGACTTCTTAATTAAGTTTAATTTTTCATTAAGATAAAAACTATATATAGGACACAAAATTATAGAACCACAAAGCAACATATGATATACTAGCAATGTTACCGCCTCCTATACTGGTACAGAACGGAGGTGTTCACCATGGATTTAGCATTATCTTTTATTGTCGCTGTTGCGGCTGGTGTAGTTTGCCACTACATCATCAAATGGTTAGATGGCGACAAATAGCCGGTAACTAGCCTGTGGATTCAAACCTTTCCACACAAGAATTAGGAATAGAAAAACCCTCGGATGGCACTCCGAGGGTTTTTCGTTGCTGTTCACTATGGAATAGCATTATCTTTTTGCCTACTGGCATTATAGCATATGCAATTTAACAATACAATATGCAATTTTAATAGAAAGTGGGTATGTCCTTGCTTTTCTTGTCTTTTCATGCTATACTATCACCCGTTACCAAACCCGAAAAAACAAGGTCTTACAAGGGTTTCGCCGATTTCCGGCGTAAGGTCATATACTTACTGTATATGACTTCCGCGGCATTCGTCAAATGTCCATGCAAGCATGGCCGCCTGACTCATTGCTGCGCGAAAATGAATCGTGTGTTCGTGACCTTCCACACGTAAAACAAAACTAAAGGAGAACTGAATAATGAAAAACTCAAGTAACAAAGTGCTTTACCTGGCACAGGCAGCTATGATCGCTGCCATCTATGTCGTACTGACTGTTGTCGGTGCATCACTGGCTTTTGGAGAGGTGCAGATCCGTTTTGCGGAAGCACTGACAATCCTCCCGGTATTTACTCCGGCTGCAATCCCTGGATTGTTTGTAGGATGCCTCATCGGAAACACACTTGGAGGTGCAATCCTGCCTGACATTATCTTCGGCAGCCTTGCAACACTGATCGGTGCCATCTTTACATGGTCTTTAAGAAACAAGAGCAAATTCCTTGCCCCTGTTCCTCCGGTTGTTGCCAATATCATTGTGGTTCCATTTGTATTAAAATATGCTTATATGGTTCCACTTCCGATTCCTTTCATGATGCTGACAGTTGGTGTCGGAGAAGTGATTTCCGCCGGTGTACTTGGTCTGATTCTTTACGGAGCACTTAACAAATATCGAGGAATTATCTTTAAAAAAGCTTTATAGATTTTTCTTATGTAACCTAAAAACGACAGGATCTTCATTTGAACTATTGAAGAACCTGTCGTTTTTATTTCATTTTCTAGTAACTGTTCAGAGCCAACCTCCAAAATGCTACGCATTTCGTCGGTGT
>OGYE01002875.1_pt1 | contig 10238 bp, 6 predicted proteins | sample 1576471 | NCBI WGS metagenome assembly OGYE01 (sample SAMEA3541532, study PRJEB24748) | human gut metagenome | biome: human gut; feature: human-associated habitat; material: faeces | place: China | collected 2012 | reverse complement strand
CCTGAAGGACGCCATCCAGTAATTTCACAGCAAATAGCAAAGTGCCACTCGGACGGTTTTTCGTCCGAGTGGCGCTGTTTTTTTATCCGCGGACTTGGACTGTTTCTCTTGCTGCGCGGTCACTAAAAAAGAATTCCAGAGACAAAATCTGCTAAATTGCAAAGACTAACCTCAACTTTATTTTTAGGAGGATAGTGCATCGACAGGAACATAGCGCATCGCGTCTCATACTTTGGACGGATTTACATTTTTCAAGGACTTTGCTACAATGAAACGAAAAGAAATTTATAGGGCAGAGGCTTATGACAGCGAGGGTACCCTCGCTGTCCCACGGGGTTCCCCGTGGGACAATTCCTCTCTGCCGCAGGGAGGGAAGTCCGTGACCGACAAAAGTGCCATCATCGTCAAGCCGTCTACCGCACAGGCGTTTGAGACCCTTTGGAAACGCGGCAGGGTGCTCTTTTTCAGCGCACCCTGCGGCTTCGGCAAGACGGCGGTGGCGGAGGGGCTCGCACAGAAGATCGCGGCGGCGGAGGTGCCCGACGAGCTGATGGACAAGCGTCTGCTATCGCTCGACCTCTCCGCGATGGTCGCGGGGACGAAGTACCGCGGCGAGTTTGAGGAGCGCGTGAAGGCGCTGCTCGATGAGGTGCGGCGCGAGGGCAATGTCATTCTGTTCCTTGACGAGCTGCACACCATCGTCGGCGCGGGCAGCGCCGAGGGCGCGGTGGACGCGGCGAACATCCTCAAGCCCGCGCTGGGGCGCGGGGAGCTCCGCGTGGTCGGCGCGACGACGCTTGCCGAGTACCGGAGGTATATCGAAAAGGACGCGGCGCTCGAGCGCCGCTTCCAGCCCATCACGGTCGGCGAGCCGACGGAGGAGCAGGCGCTTGCGATCCTGCGCGCGCTGCGCCCACGCTACGAGAGCCATCACCGTCTGAAGATATCCGACGAGGCGCTTGCCGCCGCGGTGACGCTCTCGCGCCGCTACATCACAGGGCGCTTTCTGCCGGACAAGGCGGTGGATCTGATGGACGAGGCGGCGTCCCGCGTGCGGATGGGCACGCGTCCCGACTCACCGGAGCTGCGGGCGATGGAGGCCAAGGCCGCCGAGGCGGAGCGCGACCGCGCGGCCGCAGTCGCGGAGCAGAACTATGAGCGGGCGGCCATGCTGCGCGATGTGGAGCACAGCTGCCGCGAGCAGGCGGAGCAGGAGCGCGAGGCGCTGCGCCGTGCGCAGCGGGAAAAGCAGAGGACCGTCGGCGAGGAGGACGTGGCCGCGGTGGTCTCCGCCTGGACGGGCGTGCCTGTCACGCGCCTGACGGAGGATGAGGGCGAGCGGCTGCTGCGGCTGGAGGAGCCGGTGGTGGACGCGCTGCACCGCTATGGCCTGACGGAGCGCCACGCCCGTGCGCTGCTGCGGCTGTGCGACGGGGAGCAGCGGCTCCGCGCCGTGGAGCACATCGGTAAAACGGGTATGAACGTGGCGGCGGCGGAGGCGTACATAGACCGGCTGGCGGCGGAGAACCAGACCACGCCGCCCCACCGGCGCAGCGCGTATATCATCAAGGACGTGCGCCTGTTCCTCAACAGCGTGGAGCGGGGCATCCGGCTGATGCAGGGCGCGGGCGTGGGGGCGCAGGTGGCGCGGCAGGACACCGATAGTGAGATATGCCTGACTGTGCGCATCCCCAAGACCCGCCGTCCCGCTGCCGGGTAAGCGCTCGTAACGGATTTGTAACCCATTCCTCCGGAAACCGTGGTACAATACAGGGACTACGATGCAAAGGAGGGGGGACAGCATGAGCGAAGAAACCAATGTGTCCTCTGTTACAACGGAAGCGCCCGCCGCGCCGGAAAAGACCGGCAGACGGCTGGCAGAGCCGGAAAAACCGGAAAAAAAGCCCCTGTCCGGCGGAAAAAAGGCCGGGCTGATCGTGGGTATCATCGTGGCGGTGCTGGTGCTGGCCTATGCGGGCTGCTGCGTGGCCGCCGGCGTACTGTACTCCCATGTGGCCTTTCCCGGCACGTCGGTGCTGGGCATGGACGTGTCCCGCATGTCCACCCAGCAGGTGGAGAAGCTGTGGACGGAGCAGGGGGACGCCCTGCTGGACGGCATGACCTTCAGCCTGACCCGTGACGGGCAGGAGATCGGCAGCGTGTCCCTGTCCCAGCTGGGCGTGACCGTCCTGCCCCTTTACGTCTCTCAGGCCGCCGGGTGCGATGTACAGGCGCGCGGCTGGGGCGGCCAGGTGACGTTGTTCCTGCGGGGCGGCTGGCGGTTCATCGAGAGCTGGTTCAAGACCGTGGATGTAACACCCCAGCTGGACATGGATGAGACCACCCTCACCGCCCAATGTGAGAGCATAGCCGACACCGTGGGCTGCACCGTGGTGGACGGCGGCTACCGACTGGCGGAGGGAGAGGGGCTGTACATCACCAAGCCGCAGGATGGCGAGAAGCTGGACGCGTCGGCGCTGCGCACCGAACTGATCAAGCGGCTTGGCAGCCGCGATCTGTCCGTTGCGGCGCGGCGGGTGGAGTGCGTTTTCGCGCCCCATACCGCCAAGCCGTTGGACGTGCAGCAGCTCCATGACGACATAGCCGGCACCATGGCCGCCGCCACCTATGACCGCGCCACCGGCAAGCCCACCCAGTCCCGCATCGGCGTGCAGTTCGACGTGGAGACGGTGCAGAAGCAGCTGGACGCCGCCGCGCCCGGCACGGAATTCCTGGCGGACGCGCAGGTGCAGTTCCCGCCCGCCTCCACCGAGGAGCTGGAGACGGCCATGTTCCGGGATGTGATCGGCACCTGCACCACCACCTGCGCCGGACCCTGGGGACGGCGGCAGAACATCAAGCTGGCCTCCGCCGCCATCGACGGACGCATCTACAACCCCGGCGAGGAGTTCTGGTACAACGCCACCGTGGGACAGCGGACGGAAGCCCGGGGCTTCCAGCCCGCCGCGGCCTATTCCGGCGGCAAGACCGTCACCTCCATCGGCGGCGGTATATGTCAGGTGTCCTCCACGCTGTACTACGCCGCGCTGATGGCTGACCTGAAGATCGTCCTGCGGTACGCCCACATGTTCGACCCCGGCTACATGCCTGTCACCGGCTGCGACGCCACGGTCAGCTGGGGCGGCCCTGACTTCGCTTTCCGCAACAGCACGGACTATCCCATCAAGATCACCACCAGCTATAACGACGAGACGAACCAGCTGACCATCACCCTGCTGGGCACCAAGACCAACGACAATTATGTGGAGATGACCAACCAGTTCCTGTCCTACTCCGAGCGGAAAACGGTCTATCAGGAGTCCGAGCGCATCGCCCCCGGCACCACGGAGGTGGAGCAGTACGGGCACAACGGCTACGCCGTGCAGACCTATCGCAACGTCTACGCCGGGGACGGCACGCTGCTGCGCAGCACCAAGGAGGCGTACAGCGACTACGACCGCGCGGACAAGATCATCCTCGTGGCACCCGGCGAGCTGCCGCAGTAAGTGCATATACGCAAAAAAAGAAGCACCCGCGGGTGCTTCTTTTTTGCGTATTTTTGCGTATATGCGGTTTCTTACTCCCGGCGGAGGGCTTCGATGGGGTTCAGCTTCGAGGCCTTTACCGCGGGCACAAGGCCGAACACCACGCCGATGACCATGGAGAAGGCCACGGCGATGATGCAGGCCGGGACGCTGATGGCCACCGGCGTGCCCATGATGTGGGACATCATCTCCGCAAGGCCGATGCCCGTGGCTACGCCCAGAATGCCGCCCATGCTGGTCAGCACCGCCGCCTCCGTCAGGAACTGCCAGCGGATGCGGCTCTGCTGGGCGCCGATGGCGATCTTCAGGCCGATCTCCCGGGTGCGCTCCGTTACGGACACCAGCATGATGTTCATCACGCCGATGCCGCCCACCACCAGAGAGATGGCGGCGATCCAGATCAGCTGCTTGTTGGTGGATTCCGACAGGCTCTGCAGGTCGCTGGCCTGCTGGAGGAGATCCTTGGACTCGTACTTGTACTTGGTGGTGCGGATGACGTTCTCGTTCAGGTACTTAGCCACGTTGTCACCGGCGGCGGTCATGTCGTTGGTGCTGGTGGCGCGGACGGCGGCGTACTGCGGCTCGTCGTACCGATAGGGCACCGACCAGCACACGTCCGGGATGAAGATGGTGCCCGCCGTGCTGCCGGCGTACATCTGGTAGTCCTGGAAGCTGTTGATCACGGGGCCGGAGCTGGAACGGGAGGACACCACGCCCACCACGGTGAACGGCTCGCCCTGTATCTCGATGGTGCCGCCGATGGGGTTCTCCCCCTGAAACAGGGACTGCGCCGACTTGGTGTCGATCAGCGCCACGCTCCGGCGCTGGGCGAAGTCCGCGTCCGTAAAGGCGCGGCCGTAGTTCACGGCGTAATCCACGGCGGTGAGATAGTGGTCGTCCACGCCGTACAGGGAGCCGCTGAAGGCGCTGTTGCCCACGTACACGTTGTCGCACCACTCGCGCACGTGGTACATGCTCACCAGCGACACGCCGCCCAGCTTCTCCATCTCATCCCGCATGTCGCCGGTGACGGGGTCGATGCCCTCCGGCAGAGAGGAGTAGTTCAGGTCGAAGTAGTTCTGGCTGTCCGTGGCGCTGATGGTGACGCGCACCACGTTGTTGCCCGCGCCGATGAGGTTCTGCTTGATCTGCTCGTTGGTGCCCTGAATGGTGGACACGATGGTGATGATGGCTGCGATGCCGATGATGATGCCCAGCATGGTCAGGAACGACCGCAGCTTGTGGCTCCAAACGCCCTGCAGGGCGAGATTGATATTTTCCAACATGATATCCCGCCTCCTTTACAGACCGTCGTTGTATAGCTCATCGGGGGCGGCCTCCACCGTCCGGGCGCCCTCCACCACATCGCGCCCGTAGGGGAACGCCACGTAGTCATCGGTGGTCAGCCCGCCGCGTATCTGGGTATAGCTGCCCCACAGGTCGCGGCCGGTCTGCACCCAGCGCTGCTCCAGCCTGCCGTCCTCGTTCCGCGCCATGACGTAGCTCTTGCCGTTGTCGGTGCGGATGAACCAGCTTTGCAGATACAGGCTGCTGCCCTGCTCCTGCGTGCCGGCCTTCTGGTACTGGATATCCACATAGTCGTTGGCCTGCAGGCCGGCATCCTCCTCCACGAACACCTTGAAGGGGTAGTAGGACACGTTTCTGTTGCCGTCGCCCCAGCTGTTGCCGCTGGTGGTGGGGTAATCGTCGATGGACACAATGGTGCCCTCGCAGGCTGCGCCGGTCATCCAGCTGCTGATGGACACGGTGTCGCCCACCTTTACGCTGCCCAGCTCCATCTCGCTGAGGGTGCCGGTAACGTAGTACCCGCCGCCGCCGGATAGCTCGATGACCGCCTCGCTGTTGTTATAGGCTTCGTCGGCATTCCGGACGGCCTTCACGGTGCCGTCGAACTCCGCGTACACGTTGCCGTCGCCCAGCTCCTTGATCTTCTTATCCAGCGACAGCTTTGCCAGCCGCAGGTTGACCTCTTTTTCCTTGACCTCCTGCGCCTTGTCCACGATGGCCTTGGCCAGATCCTTCTGCTCCATGGAGTTTTCCAGATACATGTTGGCCAGATTGATCTTCTGCTGGAGCCTCTTGATGGCCGCGTCATCGTACTTGCGCTCGGTGTCCTCGAACTCCGGCAGATCGCTGCGGACGGAGAAGGAGACGCTCCGGCTCTCCGGCACGGCGGGAACGGCGGTGTCGTCACCGGCGGTATACGTCTCGGTAATGACCAGACCCACCGTGTTGTCCACATAGCCGCCCACCTTGTCCTCGTAGCGCTGCACCAGCACCACATAGGTGTCCAGGGAGGGGTGATCCTTGTCGGCGCGGAGGGTGGCCAGATTCGTCAGGATCTCCGTCACCTTGCTGTCGTTGAGCCGGGAGGTGGACAGCCAGCTGTAATACAGGACGTTCACCGTCTGGTCGCTGCCGTCCGCGCCCTTGACGGTCATGGTCTTTTTGTAGTCCTTTATTGCCCCTTCTGTTACCGGCGCGTCGCCGTTGTAGGGGTGGTCGGGGTCTTCGTCGTATTTCTTCTTCAGGGCGTCCAGCTCGGCAGTCAGCTTATCCAGCTCCTGCTTCAGCGTCTCCTTGTTCTTGGCCTTTTTCAGGTACTCCAGCTCGTTTTTGGCGGTGGTCAGGCTCTCGTCCTGCCGGTCGTAGTCGATCTTCGCCTGCTCCACGGAGGCCTGGGTCAGCGTGGAGTCGTAGCTGATGAGCTTGTCGCCCTTGCGCACGGAGTCGCCCTCGGCCACCCATACCTTGTTGACGGTCTGGCTGGAGGAGAGGAACACCTTCTGTATCTTGTCCGTTGTCACCATGCCGCTGGTGCTGGAGGTGTCGCCCCAGTAGTCGGTCATGCAGAAATCGTTGACGGAGTACACCTTCACGTCGCTGCGCTGGGCGTTCCGGGCGATGGTCAGTCCGCCCCACACCGCGCCGCACACGCCCACCGCGCAGGCGGCGATGATGATGGCCTTTTTCAGCTTTTTGCTCATGCGGGGCGTTTCGCCGCCGGTGCGCTTTTCACCGATATGCAGCTTTTCCCGCAGGTTCAGCTTCTCACTCATAGTCGTCACCTCCCGACAGCACGCCGTCCCGAATGGTCATCAGCTTGGCGGCGTGCTTGGCGATGGAACGGTCGTGGGTGATCATGATGATGGTGGAGCCGCTTTCGTGCAGCTGCCGGAACAGCTCCATCACCGCCGCGCCGCTGGCGCTGTCCAGCGCACCGGTGGGCTCATCCGCCAGCAGCAGCTTGGGCTTGCCCACGATGGCGCGGGCGATGGCCACGCGCTGGCACTGTCCGCCGGACAGCTGGTCGGGGCGGTGATCCACCCGGTCGGACAGACCCACCGTCTCCAGCGCGGCGCGGGCGCGCTCCAGCCGCTCCGCCTTCTTCACCCCGCCGTACAGCAGGGGCAGCGCCACGTTCTCCAGCGCCGTCAGCTTGGGCAGCAGGTTGAAGCTCTGGAACACGAAGCCCAGCTCCTTGTTCCGCACCTCCGCCAGCTGCTTGTTGTTGCAGGTGGTCACGTCCCGCCCGCCCAGCAGATAGCTGCCGCTGGTGGGCACGTCCAGACACCCGATCAGATTCATCAGCGTGGTCTTGCCGCTGCCGGAGGGTCCCATGATGGCCAGATACTCGCCCTCCTCCACGTCAAGGTTCACGTTTTTCAGGATATGTGCAACGCCCTTGCCCATGGGGTAGTCCTTGCATATATCGCGCATTTCCAGGATCATGGTCAGCCCTCCCTCGGCGGTGTGATCACCGGCGCGGTGGCCTCCGCCGTGCCGTCGGGCAGCACGGTCACGGTGCTGTTGGTGACAGAGCCGCCGTCATCAGTCACCACGCCGTCCTCGGCGGGCATATCGCCGCCGTCCATGCCGTCCATGGGCACGTTTTCGTCGATTTTTTCACCGTCGCCCTCGGGGTATACCTCGCCGCCGCTGGTGCCGGGGTCAAAGGTGGCGTCGTCATAGGTGATGCACGCCATGCCCGCCTTCAGGCTGTCGTCGGGGAAGGCGATGTAGTCCTCCGCCGTCAGGCCGTCCAGCACGGGATAGGTATCCGTCTCCCCGTTGTACTCGCCCAGCTTCAGATTGCGCTTTTCCAGCTTATCCTTGCTGCTCTTTGCCCAGACCCACGGGCTGCCGTCGGCATCGTTGATGAAATAGCTGGGCAGGTTGATGGCGTTGGCGTCCGTCTCGTCCTCCTGACCGTAGTCCGGCTCGATGTACACATGCTGCCCCATCAGCAGGCCGTCGCCCTTGCCCTCCAGCTTCACATAGAAGGGGTACTTGCTGGACATGGCGGTGTCGCTGTCGCCGTAGTCGCTGCGGGTCTGCTGGGCGTTGTTCCAGTCGATGGAGTCGATGCTGCCCTTCCACGTCTGGTCGCTGACGCGGGAGCGGATCACCACCGCCGTGCCCTGTGTCAGCACGGAGGCGTTGTTCTCGTTGACGTAGCCCTTCACCCGGAAGCCGCCCGTCTCCACCACCGTCATGAACGGCAGGGCGTTGCCGTTGTTGTCGGTGCCGCCGTCGGCGTTGATGGACTGCACCTCGCCGTTCACCGGGGAGGTGACGGCGGCGTTCTTGGTGCTGGTCTTCAGCTTTTCGATGTCCTTCTTCTTGGTGGCGATGTTGCCCTGGGTGGTCAGCACGTTGACCTTGGCTGTCCGCAGGTCGAGAGAGTACTGCCGCTTGGTGGCGTCGTCATACGTCTCGTCCATCAGCTTCTGGATGCGCTCCACCTCGGCCTTCTGATCCTCCAGCGTGGCGTTCAGCTGCTCCAGCTCCAGCTGCGCCATCTCCAGATTGCTCCGAGCCTCGCTGAGATCGTAGGTAAACAGCACGTCGCCCTCCTTCACCGTGTCGCCCACCTTTACCCGGATGTCGGACACGGCCATGGAGTCGTCCTTCTTGATCTTCGTCTCGCCCAGGGGACTGACGATGCCGGCGAACCGATCCGCCAGACCCACGGAGCCAAGGCCGCAGATCATGGACACGGACTGGACGGAGGCTTCGCCCTCCACCTTGCCGCAGCCGGCCATGCAGGTCATCAGCATGACCAGCGCCAGCACAAATGCCGCTTTTTTCATGATGTAGTCTCCTTTTCCTCTCCCACGGGCCCGTGGGGAAATTTTCCTACCCTTATAGACGGGAGGGAAGCGGTAATGGTTCCGCACTTTGTTTTCATCATACCATGACCGGCACCGTCCATTCGTGAACAAACTGTGAACGAACGATTAAGAGCTGTATAAGGTTTAGCGACAATCCGGCGCTAAAACCGTGGGGAAATATTGACACGGCACGGCGCTTTGACCTATTATTAGTATAAACGATTCCCCACCGCCGGAGGTTTTTCTTATGAACAAAAAACGTATCCGCCAGATGGATCTGGCGCTGCGGCGGCGTCTGGCCGACCGCCCTGCCGCCGACTGCTTCGCCGGTCACGACGAGCTGCTCCGCCGCATCGAGACGGAGGGCTATATGCAGCGCTTTGCCCCGCTGTTCACCGGGGCGCGGCTGCGCTGCGCCGATGTGCTGGCGCTGTGCCGGGAGGAGCTGGACGCCCTGTGCGGCGGCGCGCCGCAGGAGGGCTGGCTGAGCTATGCCTACGACTACGCCCGGCGGCTTTTGTACCCGGAAAAGACCGGCGCGGAGCCTTACGCCGCCGGCGCGGTGTTCCTGCTGTCGGTGCTGCAGGTGCTGTTCGCCGCCGAGGGGGAGCTGCTGCCCCACGACCCGGCGTGGACGTTCGATTTTCTCACGGAGCAGGAGCTGGCCGACAGCGCCTGCGCCCCGTCCTATACGAAATTCCTGCGCCAGTGGAAGCGGGAGTACGTCTATGAGCTGATGCGGCTGGGGCTGGAGGTCACGCCCTACCGCACGCTGGAGCATATCGCCGGCGTCCATCACATCGCCGTCACCGCCGCCCGTGCCCTGCACCGGGGCGGCACGCCGGTGGACGTGGCGCTGGTGTCCGGCGCCGCCGCAGGACACGATATCGGCAAGTTCGGCTGCCGCCCCGGCGAGCGGGTGCCGTATCTTCATTATTACTACACAGACCTGTGGTTCCGCCGCCGGAGGATGACCGACATCGGCCACATCGCCGCCAACCACTCCGTATGGGATCTGGAGCCGGACTACCTGTCCGCCGAGGCGCTGCTGCTGATCTACGCCGACTTCCGGGTCAAGCAGCTGCGGGGCGAGGATGGCCGGGAGATCACCCGCATCTCCACGCTGGCGGAGGCCTTTCAGGTGATCCTTGCCAAGCTGGACGACGTGGACGGCGAGAAGAAAAAGCGCTATACACGGGTATACGCCCGGCTGGAGGACTTCGAGCAGTACATGATCAGCCGGGGCGTGGACGTGACCATGTCCGGCGGCGACACCGACCCCCTGCCGGAGAAGCACACCTCCCTCATGACCGATGACGAGGCGCTCCGCGCCCTGACGCTGCGCTGCGTGGGGCACAACATCACCCTCATGCACCGGCTCACCGACCAGCGCAGCTTCGCCCGGCTGCTGGAGGAAGCCCGCGGCGAGACGGACTGGCGCCGTCTGCGGGCGTATTTGGCGGTGTTCGAGTCCTATTCCCTCTATCTGCACATCCCCCAGAAGGTGCAGACCCTGACGTTCCTCTATGAGCTGCTGATGCACCGGGAGGGCGACATC
>OGYE01002871.1_pt1 | contig 10241 bp, 8 predicted proteins | sample 1576471 | NCBI WGS metagenome assembly OGYE01 (sample SAMEA3541532, study PRJEB24748) | human gut metagenome | biome: human gut; feature: human-associated habitat; material: faeces | place: China | collected 2012 | reverse complement strand
TCGGAGTATTGACGATGACTGCCTTTGTTTTTGGTGAGAGCTTTTCTTCAAACTCATCAATCTTTGGCTGGAATGTCTCTGTATCCGGAGATATCTCCACGATCACACCGTCATAATTATCTGTATAGCTTCTGTATTCTCCAAAATAAGGAGCAAACACAACAACTTCATCACCTGGATTCAGCAGTGATTTCAAAATCACATTAAGACCTCCTGCTGCTCCGACTGTCATCGTAATATTGCGGGAAGCAAAGTTTGTTCCAAAGCGTTCATTTAAGGAATCAGCAACTGCCTGTCTCACATCCTCATAACCTGCATTGCTGTTCGTATAACCGTGAAGCACGATTGGATCCTCTTCGGAAAGGATCTCAATCATTGCTTTCTTTACCGCTTCCGGTGCCGGAACATTCGGATTTCCCAAACTGAAGTCAAATACATTCTCTGCTCCGTATTTTGCTGCAAGACGGTTGCCCTCTTCAAACATCGCACGGATTGCAGAGCTGTTCGCTACCATGTTTTCCATTTTTTTTGAAATCATTGCTGTCCTCCTATTCTTGTCACAAACCCTTTCTCTTCCAAAAAAGCCGGGCGATAAGATAATTTTGCCTTACGGAGTCCTTCTTCCCCGGCATCATCTTCTCTGTTCACATAAGTGTAATCCATACATTCATGTTCAACAAACTGCTGATTAATCATAGGGTATGCTCCCTGTACATCTGCAAATGCTTTCTCAATATGAACAACAAATGTATCCTTGCACAGTTCTTCCCCTACTGTAAAAGCAACAATTTTTTCGCCATTTCTCAACACTCCGCCTTTAAAGCCGAGTTCTTTGTATAAACGGAGGGAATTCAACGAAACGCACATTTCTGCGTTCTTCTCAGGATCATCATTACATCCATTCGAATTTCTCCACTTCAGAGCCATCTGAAAGCACGCTTCTACATTCTCATCACTGAGTGATTCGTAAGACCAGTCCGGATAAAGCTGCTTAAACTTATTAATATGGTTTCGCTTTCCGTGAAGTTTCTTTCCTGCAAGTGTTGCAAGCTTCTCCGTCTCATAGATGTAATCTGCCTGATCTCTGTCATATTCAATCCGGAATTGTCCCGGATACCACTCTTCCATCTGTGAAAAATTCTCCGGTGTCACACAGTAAAGACCGAATTCACAGTCTTCATCCTCGCAGATCTTCATCAATTCTTCCAATGCAGCTTTGACGGCTTCCGGCTTTCCTACAGGGTAAGCATAAGTATGTCCATCTCCTTCATCACGAAATACAAGTGCATTATGAAGGATTGCATATTTCACTTTATACTGTCTGGACCAGAGATATACATTCGCAAATGTTCTCTCGCAGCTTCTGCTTGGAGCCTGTGCGAAATAATAGTCAATCAGTTCTTTGTCTTCCAGTTCCGGTCGTTTGAATTCCGGTATCATCCTTGTACTACTCCTCCATCTTTGCAAGCTTCGCTGTCTGATCCGCTGCAATCAGGCTGTCGATCACTTCATCCAAATCACCATTCAGAATGCTATCCAGTTTATGAAGTGTCAGCTTGATTCTGTGATCTGTTACTCTTCCCTGTGGAAAATTATAAGTTCTGATCTTCTCAGAACGATCTCCTGTACCAATCTGACTTCTTCTCTCTGCTGCCTCAGAAGCCTGTTTCTTCTCAAGCTCCAGGTCATACAGTTTGGAACGAAGCAGTCGGAATGCCTTCTCTTTATTCTGCAGCTGTGATTTCTCTGTCTGACTGTAAATCACGATTCCTGTCGGATAATGAGTCAGTCGTACCGCAGAGTCCGTTGTATTGACACACTGTCCACCGTTTCCTGATGCACGCATTACATCGATACGGATATCCTTCTCATCAATTACAACATCAACTTCTTCTGCCTCAGGCATTACGGCTACAGTAATTGTTGAAGTATGAATTCTTCCGCCACTTTCTGTCTCCGGCACACGCTGTACACGATGTACTCCACTTTCGTACTTCATACGGGAATATGCTCCCTGTCCTGTGATCATGAATACACACTCTTTAAATCCGCCGATTCCATTCTCATTCAGAGAGATCATCTCTGTCTTCCATCTACGGCTGTCTGCATAATGCACATACATACGATAAATTTCTGCCGCAAAAAGTGCAGCCTCATCTCCACCTGCACCGGCACGGATCTCAACGATAACGTTCTTATCATCATTCGGATCCTTCGGAAGAAGAAGAATCTTAAGTTCCTGCTCCAATTCTTCAATTCTGGCTTTAGATTCATTCAACTCTTCTTTTGCAAGCTCACGCATCTCTTCATCTGATTCTTCTTCCAGGATCATCAGACTCTCTTCTACATTCTGCTTACAGTTCTTATATTCCTGATAAGCTTCAACGATTGGTGCAAGATCACTCTGCTCTTTCATCAGCTTACGGAAACGTTCCGGATCATTCGCCACATCCGGCTCCTGAAGTTCACCCATTACTTCCTGGTAACGAATTACCAAATCCTCTAATCTGTCAAACATAGTTCTATATCCTCTTCTATTTTTTATCTTCTTTATCTTTTTAATAGTACACGCCACAGACGATGCGGTCAAGTCCTGCCAGGTCCTTTTTTACGAACACCTTGTCATATCCTGCTTTTTTCATAAGATCAGAAACTTCTTTGCCCTGGTCATATCCAATCTCGAAAGCAAGTATCCCTCCTGTTTTCAGGAATTGTTTTGCATCAGTAACAATCTTCCGGTAGAAATACAATCCGTCTTCTTTCCCATCCAATGCACTGAATGGATCGTGAAGTTTCACTTCGTCTTGAAGCTTCTCAATTTCTGCTGTTCTGATGTAAGGTGGGTTTGATAAGATCATATCATAGGTTTCACTGACATTTTCAAAAAGATCACTCAAAATCCAGTTCACTTTTCCATTCTCATCCTTTTTCGTGCTTCTCAAATGTTTTTCATTTTTCTGCGCTACCATAAGAGCCTGCTCCGAAAAGTCAACACCTGTTCCTTCTATAAAGATACCCTTTTGTTCTGCATAATGCATTACGCTCAGAAGAATACATCCTGACCCGGTACACATATCCAACAGTTGCAAACAATCTTTTGATCTGAATGTCTCTTGTTTCATCATCTCCAGTGCCTCTTCCACAAGCACCTCTGTATCTTGTCTTGGAATCAGCACATGTTCATTCACCAGAAATTCAAGCCCCATAAATTCCTGACTTCCTGTAATATGCTGCAATGGAATATGATTTCTTCTTTTTTCAAGATATTCTTTATACTTTTTCCATGCTTCCGGATCCATGCTCTGATCCGGATCCATATAATAGCGAGCTTTCGTAATCCCTGTCACAAATTCCAACAGATACCACGCATCCAGATCTGCCTCTGTAATTCCTGCTTTCGCAAGAATTTCTTTTCCTTCTTTATATGCATTTTTCAAACTTATTGAATCGCTGCAATCTGTTTTATACCCTGTCCTCTTGTCTGATTCTGTTCTCATTGCTTCAGGTTCTCCTCCTGCCATGTCTTCCAGTCAAACACTGCTTCCACTGCTTTGATCCCAACCTCGATCATACTGTCATCCGGTTCCTTTGTTGTCAGATTCTGAACCCAGAGTCCCGGTTTACTAAGTACATTGATTACCGGATGATCACTGTTTCCGGCCAGACGGATCAATTCATAAGAGATTCCTGCAATCAACGGAAGCAGGGCGATCCGAAGAAGTACTCTCACAATCTGGGACTTTGCCGTAATAAAAAAGCAGACAATAATGCTTACGATCATGACAAAGAAAAGAAAGCTCGTTCCACATCTCTTATGTTGTTTGGAACTCTTCCGTACATTTTCTACATTTAATTCCAATCCATGTTCGATGCAATTAATACATTTATGCTCTGCCCCGTGATACATAAATGTTCTCTTAATATCCTTTGTTCTGGAAATCAGAACAATATAGATTAGGAAAATAGCAACGCGGATCACACCTTCTAAAACAGTCATTACAAGATGTGAAGAGGTATGCTTTTCTATAATACTACTCAGATAATACGGAAGAACCATAAAAATACCAACCGCAATCAAGACAGAAACCACAACTGTCAGATTCATGATCAGTTTTTCCTTCTTCTCCTGCTTTCTTGCCTCATCTTCTGTAAGAATTTCTTCTTCCTCGTCTTCAAAAAAACTTGCAGAATAAGTCAATGTCTTCATTCCCAGCACAAGAGAATCCACAAAATTAAAAATCCCCCGAATGAAAGGAATCTTTTGCGGTGCCTTCCATGGGAGAACTCCTTTGTATTCCTGAATATCAACTTCAATCTCTCCATCTGGTTTCCGGACGGCAACGGAATATGTTTCCCGATTCTTCATCATAATGCCTTCCAGCACTGCCTGGCCGCCTATATTCGATGATTTCATATATTTCTCCTAAACACAAAGAGGACTGAGATTTCCACCTCAGCCCTCATCACTTCGTATTTCTTATTTAATACCGTATTTCTTATTGAACTTATCAACACGGCCACGAGCCTGTGTTGCTTTCTGCTGACCTGTGTAGAATGGATGACACTTGGAGCAGATTTCTACGTGGATGTTCTCCTTTGTAGATCCTGTAACAAATGTGTTTCCACAGTTGCATGTTACAGTTGCCTGATAATAATTAGGATGGATACCTTCGCGCATGATTTTCACCTCTCTATTTTTAAATTACTTATTATTTTCTCTAAACAGCTTTCTAATTGTATCACACATTTTTTAATAATGCAATACCTTTTTAGATAAATTTCTGACGGATGATCTGCTGAACAAGCTCTTCGTTTGTTTTTGTACGGGAAAACATATTCAAAAGATTGTCCACTGCCTCTTCTGATTTCATGCCGTTCATTGCTTTTCTCATAATATAAACTGCATCCTGTTCTTCCTTTGTGAGAAGAAGATCTTCTCTTCTTGTTCCTGATTTTGGAATATCAATTGCCGGGAACACTCTTTTCTCCTGAAGCTTTCTGTCAAGCATCAGTTCCATGTTACCTGTCCCCTTAAATTCTTCATAAACAACATCATCCATCTTGCTTCCTGTATCAACCAGTGCTGTTGCAAGAATCGTAAGGCTTCCACCTTCTCTCATATTTCTTGCTGCTCCGAAGAAACGCTTTGGACTGTAAAGTGCTGCCGGATCAAGACCACCGGAAAGTGTTCTTCCTGATGGTGGAACGATCAGGTTATATGCTCTTGAAAGTCTTGTGATGCTGTCAAGAAGAATCATAACGTCTTTTCCATGCTCTACCAGACGTTTTGCTCTTGAGATAACCATTTCTGATACTCGTTTGTGATGCTCCGGAAGTTCATCAAATGTAGAATGAATCACCTCTACATTCGGGCCTTCAATTGCCTCACGAATATCAGTTACCTCTTCCGGACGTTCATCGATCAACAGAATCAGAAGATGCATATTCGGTTCTGTCTTCTGTACAGATAATGCAACTTCTTTTAATAATGTAGTTTTTCCTGCTTTCGGTGGAGATACGATCATACCTCTCTGTCCCTTTCCAATAGGGGAAACAAGATCAACAATACGCATTGCTGTTGTACAGCCCGGATTCTCCAGACGGATTCTCTGATTCGGGAAAATCGGAGTCAGGTCTTCAAAGTTCTTTCTCTTCATTGCCTCTGCCGGGCGCAGTCCATTGATCGTAGACACATAAAGAAGTGCACTGAACTTTTCTCCCTGCGTCTTAACTCTTGTATTTCCTGTCAGGATATCGCCTGTTTTAAGTCCGAATCTGCGAATCTGGGAAGGAGCAACATAGACATCTCCATCTCCCGGAAGATAATTGTCAGAACGAATGAATCCATATCCATCCTGAAGTACCTCAAGGATTCCGTTTGCTGTAAAACCACTGTCCAGCTGTTCAATATCTGTCTCTTCTTTTTTCTCTTCTTTCACTTCTTCTCTCGCTTCTTCTGCTGCTTCTTTCTGCTCTTCCTGCTCATCCAGCTCAAGCATTGCATCGATCAGATCGCCTTTCTTTAATGTAGAAACACCTCTCATCTTTCTTGCTTTTGCAAGTTCTTTCAATGTTGCCAGCGGCAATGATTCATATTTTTCTCGTGTCATATTCTTTTCCTTTCTTTTCAGGTAAATTGTTCTGTCAATCCACTTCACATGTGCCCTTTTCACATACTGGATTATTCATTCATACTTCGGGAATACAAGTCTGATTCGACTTTAATGGAAATTTGCTTTAAATATGGTGTTATTATACAGTATATTTTTCTAAAAAGAAAGAACTTTTTGAACTTTTCTCTGTTTTCCTGTACTTGCGTGTTTCCTTTTTCAGTGGTATCATTAATTCAATCAAATCAGAGAGGTATAAAATCATGACAAACAATGAAAAAGCTTTAAAAATGCATGAAGAATGGAATGGTAAGATAGAGACAACTGCCAAAGCGCATGTCAACTCAAGAGAAGATCTTGCCATCGCTTATACTCCGGGTGTTGCTGAACCTTGTAAGGTGATCGCACAGGATCCTGAAGCCGCATATAAATACACTATGAAAGCCAATACAGTTGCTGTTGTATCTGACGGAAGCGCTGTTCTTGGTCTTGGAAACATCGGTGCACTTGCTGCTATGCCGGTTATGGAGGGAAAAGCGGTCCTGTTCAAGGAATTCGGTGGTGTCAATGCAGTTCCGATCTGTCTGGATACACAGGACACAGAAGAGATCATTAAATCTGTAGTCAACATCGCACCGGCTTTCGGCGGAATCAACCTGGAAGATATTTCAGCTCCACGCTGTTTCGAAATCGAAACACGCCTGAAAGAACTTCTGAACATTCCGGTTTTCCATGATGACCAGCACGGAACAGCTATCGTTGTCCTCGCCGGAATCATCAATGCCCTGAAAGTAACTGGAAAGAAGAAGGAAGATTGCCGTGTTGTAGTGAATGGAGCCGGATCTGCCGGAGTTGCTATCACAAAGCTGCTTCTCACTTATGGTTTCCCTCATATTACAATGTGTGACATCAACGGAATCATTTCCAAGAACTCACCGAACCTGAACTGGATGCAGCAGCAGATGACTGAAGTTACAAATCTGGAAGAACGCACAGGAACACTTGCCGATGCATTAAAAGGTGCTGATATTTTCGTTGGTGTTTCTGCTCCGAATATTGTTTCTAAAGAGATGGTTGCTTCCATGAATAAGGATGCGATTCTGTTCGCCATGGCAAACCCTGTACCGGAGATCATGCCTGACCTTGCAAAAGAAGCAGGTGCCAAAGTTGTCGGAACAGGACGTTCTGACTTCCCGAACCAGGTAAACAATGTTGTTGCATTCCCTGGTATTTTCAAAGGTGCATTAGAAGGACGTGCCACACAGATTACAGAAGAAATGAAACTTGCCGCTGCCAATGCAATCGCAGGTCTTGTTCCGGAAGAAGAATTGAATGAAAACAACATTCTTCCGGAAGCCTTTGATCCTCGTGTAGCAGACACAGTAAGCAAAGCAATTAAGGATTTAATCTAATATGTGGGGAGAGAAGCGCTACCACTCTCTTGACTATGCATTGAAATCCCAGTTTGGAGAGAAAGTATATCGCATTGCATTGAACGGCGGTATGACTTGTCCGAACCGTGATGGTAAGATCGGATATGGTGGCTGTATTTTCTGCAGTGGTATGGGTTCTGGAGATTTTGCCGGTTCTGCCTGCAAAACAATTACAGAACAGCTTGCAGAAGGGAAAGCCATTCTTGCCAGAAAGCGTCCGGTGCATGCTTATATCGCATATTTCCAGGCTTTTACGAGTACCTATGCCCCCATAGAATATTTGCGGAAAGTTTTTACAGAAGCAATTGAGGACCCCGATGTGAAAGTACTTGCAATCGCAACCCGCCCTGACTGTTTAGATTCTGATGTTCTGGAACTTTTAGATGAATTGAATCAGATTAAGCCTGTCTGGGTTGAACTTGGTCTTCAAACCATTCATCCAGAATCCGCCAGATACATTCGCAGAGGCTATCCTTTAGAGGTATTTGATACTGCTGTGCATGAACTGAAACGCCGGAATCTGACTGTTATCGTACATGTCATTTTATTTCTGCCCGGAGAGACTCACGAAATGATGCTTGAGACAATCGAATATTTGAATCATTCAGATATTGACGGAATCAAGTTGCAGCTTCTCCACATTTTGGAAGGAACTGATCTTGCAGTTGAATATCAGAAATTTCTTTCAGATCCTGCCTATACCGGTCCTGCTTTCCATATCCCGGATGCGGACGAATACATCCGTCTGCTCACTGAATGTATCCAGCATTTGCGTCCGGGAATTGTCATTCACCGACTGACCGGTGACGGACCGAAGGATCTCTTGATCGCACCTCTGTGGACAGGCGCAAAACGAACTGTTTTAAATCAGATTCACAAATATATGAAAGATCATGACTTGTACCAGGGAAAGGAGTATTATGGCTGAAACATTTACATTATATAAACTGATCGTGTTGTACATGTTGGATAGAGTCGATTTTCCGCTTACAACTTCCCAGATATCAGAATTCATTCTGGATAAAGGGTATACAACTTATTTCCGTCTTCAGTCTGCACTTGCAGAATTAACAGATTCCGGGCTTCTGAAAATTGAGCTGACACATAATCGTACGCTTTATAATCTTACAGAAGAAGGGGCTGCTACGATCAACTATTTCAGAAATAAAATTTCTCCTGAGATTCGTCAGGAAATTGATAATTTTATCAATGAGAAAAAATATGATCTGAAAGAAGAGGTTTCTGTTAAATCAGATTACTATCTAAATACAAACCATGAATATGAAGTAAAATGCCAGATTTTAGAAAATGGCTCCCACCTCATTGATATGACACTCACTGTGCCAACTCAGACTGAGGCAGAAGCCATTGTAAATAACTGGAATCGAAAGAATCAGGAGATTTACGCTTTACTGCTCTCGCAGCTTCTGTAAACGCTCCTTGATCTGTTTCTCATAACCAAGATCGCCGGGTTCATAGAACCTGGCGTCTTTTATTTCATCCGGAAGATACTGCTGATCCACATAATGATTCGGATAATCATGTGCGTACTTATATCCTATTCCGTGTCCTAATTTCTGTGCACCTTTATAATGTGCATCCTGAAGGTGTGTCGGAACAGTTGTTTTATTGTTCCGTACTGCATCATTCGCTGCAAATATTGCATTAACGGCAGAATTACTCTTTGGCGCAGATGCCACATAAGTCACCGCCTGTGAAAGAATGATCTGAGATTCCGGCATTCCGATCCGCTCAACTGCCTGTGCAGCCGCAACCGCAACAGTAAGTGCCATCGGATCCGCATTTCCAACATCTTCAGATGCACAGATCATAATTCTTCTCGCTATAAACTTCACATCTTCTCCTGCATACAACATCTTTGCAAGATAAAAGACCGCTGCATCCGGATCTGAGCCGCGCATGCTCTTAATAAATGCAGAGATAATATCGTAATGGTTATCTCCTTTTTTGTCATAATTCACCACTCGTTTCTGGATGCATTCTGACGCAACATCCAGAGTAATATGAATTTGTCCATCTTCGCTTCTGTCCGTTGTCAGTACACCCAGTTCAATCGCATTCAGTGCGTTTCTTGCATCTCCACCTGACACATCTGCCAAAAATTCAAGTGCATCATCTTCTATCACTGCATGAAAGCTTCCAAGACCTTTCTCAGTATCATTCACTGCACGGAGAAGCAGTTCCTTAATATCTGTCTTCTCCAATGGACGCAATTCAAAAATACTTGATCTCGAAATCAAAGCTCCATTTACCTCAAAATAAGGATTCTCCGTTGTTGCGCCAATCAGGATCAACGTTCCATCTTCCACAAATGGAAGCAGATAATCCTGCTGCCCTTTATTAAAGCGATGAATCTCATCAATAAAAAGAATCGTCTTTTTTCCATACATTCCCTGCAGATCTTTTGCTTCTTTCACTACTTCTTCCATATCTTTCTTTCCGGCAACTGTCGCATTGATCTGTTTGAACTCTGCGCTGGTTGTATGTGCGATCACCTTTGCCAGTGTTGTCTTTCCTGTTCCCGGAGGTCCGTAAAAAATCAAAGAACTCAGCTTATCTGCCTTAATTGCCCGGTAAAGCAATTTATCTTTTCCTATGATATGCTTCTGTCCCACTACTTCACTTTCGATTTAGCACAAACCTGTGTTTTTGGTAAACAGTTGCTTGGGCCGATTCT
>OGYE01002865.1_pt1 | contig 10252 bp, 17 predicted proteins | sample 1576471 | NCBI WGS metagenome assembly OGYE01 (sample SAMEA3541532, study PRJEB24748) | human gut metagenome | biome: human gut; feature: human-associated habitat; material: faeces | place: China | collected 2012 | reverse complement strand
GGATCGGACGGAAAGCCGGAGATTGATCCCGAACAGGCAGTTGCGGTCAAGAGGATCTATGAAAGATTCCTCGCAGGCGACAGCCTCGCCACGATAGCCAACGATCTCAATGCCGATGGGATTCCGACACCTTCCGGCATCGGTCAATGGTAGAGAGGAACGATTGAATCCATCCTCACCAACGAGAAATACAAAGGCAACGCTATCCTCAACAAGACTTACATCAAAGACTGCTTGTAAAATAAGGTCATGGTCAACAACGGTGAGCGTCCGAAATACTATGTCGAGAACAATCATCCTGCAATCATCGACTCCGCTACCTTCGGCAGAGTACAAGAAGAAATGGCAAGACGGTGCGGAAAGCGGAAAGTCAAGCAGGTAGGAACGAAAACAGAACAAGGACGTTACTCCAGCAAGTACGCGCTCACAGAGCTTCTGATCTGCGGAGAATGCGGAACGCCATACCGCAGATGCACATGGGCAGCCAATGGAAAGAAAAAGGTTGTATGGAGATGCATCAACCGCCTTGACTATGGCAAGAAATACTGTCACGACTCTCCGAGTATAGAGGAAAGCGTTCTGCAGGAAGCCATCATGAATGCCGTGCTTCAAACGGCAAAGCAAAATGTGGAGGTGTTAAAAACGCTGAAGCTCCACATCGGCATGGGATTATCCGCAGAAACTACAGAAGATAACAGCCTCGACCTTCAGATCCGAATTGCAGAGATCGAAGCGGGATTCCAAAAGATGCTCAAAGCCATTGCCGCTGATAAGGTGGAAGCCTTCGACGAAGAAAAAGCCAAGGCTCTCATGGACGAAAAAGCAAAGCTGCAGGTCCAGCTTGACCGCATTACAGATACAAAGCAAAAGCGTGAGAACGCAAAGTCCCGGCTCGATGAAATCTTCGTAATCCTCGAGGCGCTGGCGAATCACCCGATCAGCTATGATGATCAAATCGTCAGACAGATTCTCGAGAGCGTGATCGTCGAATCCAAAGATAGAATCAAAGTAGTCTTCATCGGAGGACTTGAGGTTACTCAACTCCTGTGATTGTTTCATACCTCCTCCACACTTACTGCCCCGCCTTATGGCTTCTGTCATAAGGCGGGGCGGACATCCCTTTTTCGGGCAATAATGGCTTCGAGAGTTCGAATCCATCTATCAAAAACGCAAATCCATCTTTTTCGTACCCGCTTGACAGAAATCACGCCAGTAGTCGGTTTTTCCGGCTGCTGGCTTTTCTTTTCAATTCGCTGCAAAGCCCAAGCCATTGAGCATTGCGTCTGGAATCCAGATGTGCGTAAATGTTCGCCGTAGCCCCGAAGTCGCTGTGACCAAGCCATTCCTGAATCTGCTTCATGGGAACACCGTTTGCAGAGGAAACATTGAATTTAAACATTATCAAACGTTAGAGCGTTTCCTCGAAGCAGCGAGGCACAGCTATGTCGGAGATCGTGATACCTGATCTGTCTCATTCCCTTTGCCTTGAGCAGTTTCGGAAAACTCTCTGTGACGTAGTGGGGCTTGATCAGATCGCCAATCTCATTGACACATACATACTCAAGATATTCCTTGATGTAGCTGCGTCCGCACAAGCGGCGGTTTTCCTGCTGTTCTTCTTTCAGCGTAAGAAGTCTTTCCCGCATGAACGGAACAAGAGGCAGTGTCCTAATTGTAAATTGTTCATAAGCGTCCTCCGTTCCTAAAAAAGTTGCCTGTTTCCGACACGAATTTCGCCAAGAATGTTGACACACGCTCTGTTCGTGTGGTATCATGCTCACGAACGGAATGTTCGTGCAGGCACAGTATAGCACGAACACGATGTTCACGTCAATGGAATTAACGAAAGTTCTGTTCGTGTTCGCAGAAAATTTTAGAAAGAGGTGCCTTATGGGATTCAAAGACAGGCTAAGAGAAAAGAGAGTGGAAGCAAACCTGACACAAGCCGCTCTTGCAGAAAAAGTCTCTGTTACTGCGAGAACAATTCAAAATTACGAGCTGGGCAGTCGAAAGCCAACAAAATATGAAGTCGTGAAGAAAATCGCTGAGGCTCTGAATACAACGCCGGAATATCTTCTCGGCAACAGCGGAATGCTCGTCCTTGCCGCACAGGAACAGGGCGGTGCAAAGGCAGCACGGGAAATTGACGAGCTGGTGAGCGAGGTTTCCGGTATGTTTGCAGGAGGCAGTCTCAGTGAAGACGCGCTGGACGGCGCGATGCAGGCTCTCACCAGAGCCTACTGGATTGCAAAAGAAAAGAACAAGAAGTACACGCCGAAAAAGTACCGGAAAGAACAGACGGAAGAGTAAGTCCGGTTTTTGGTACAGGCTGTTTGATATAATGGTTATCCCCGAAGGGAGGTGGCGCGATGAACGCCGAACAACTATCAAAAGTCGGCAGCGATCTCGTCCGACGCTGCGGCACAAGAGATCCTTTCCAGATTGCAAACGCGCTGGGTATCAATGTCATGGACGATTGCGAAAATCTCGGATCACTCAAGGGTATGTACTGCATCGTCAAAAGAAACCGCTTCATCTTTCTCAACAAGGATTTGAGTCCTCAAATGAAGCGGATTGTCTGCGCCCATGAGATCGGTCACGACCGGCTGCACCGTGCGCTTGCAAAAAAACATGGCTTGCAGGAGTTTGTGCTGTATGATATGGCAACGAAGCCGGAGTACGAGGCAAACATCGTTGCAGCAGAGATCCTTCTTGATTCCGATGAAATCCTCGAATACATCTACGACTACGGGTACACCTCGGAGCAGATTGCGCGGGCAATGCACACAGACATCAACTTGGTTGCTTTGAAAATCGCGCATCTGGCAGAAACCGGACATAAACTTCGCCAGATGGAGTACCGCAGCAGCTTTTTGAAGTGAAGGAGGTCAGTATGACGAAAAGCGATGTCATGAAAGAGTTCCTAAAGAAGACCGTCATTCCGGTTGTGGTTGCACTGTTTTTGTTTTCGATGTTCAGCCGTATTTTCATCGAAAACGGAGCGCCCGATTATTTCCTGATCTGGCTTGCTTGCGGAGTGCCTTTTGGCATTGGGAAGATGTTCACGCTGATTCCGATTGGCTTTGGCATTTCCGGGACAGTAGGTGTTGTCGCACTCAACCTTGTCCTTGGCGGTCTGATCGGCGGCGTAATTCTGATCTGGAAGCTGGCAGTTGCCCTCTGGTATCTGCCCCTGACCATATACAGACTTGTGACTTGAGAAAAGAGGAAAAAACATGAGCAAGAAACTTGTAGCATATTTTTCTGCGTCCGGCGTGACCGCGAAGGTTGCCGAGACGCTGGCAGAGGCAATCGGCGCGGACATCTTTGAGATTGAGCCGAAGGTGCCTTACACGGAAGTGGATTTGAACTGGATGGACAAGAAAGCCCGCAGTACGATTGAAATGAACAATCCCGCCTCACGACCGGAAATTGCCGTGAAACGGGACAACATGAAGGACTACGATATAATCTTTGTGGGCTTCCCGATCTGGTGGTACGTTGCGCCGACGATTATCAATACGTTCCTTGAGAGCTATGACCTGACCGGCAAGACGATCATCCCATTTGCGACCTCCGGCGGAAGCGACATTGGCAAGACGAACGAGCGCCTTGCGCCGAGCTGCAAAGGCGCAAAGCTGATGGACGGCAAGGTCTTCAAGGGCAACATCGGACATCAGGAGCTTGCGGCGTGGGTTGAGGAGCTTGGACTTTAAGGGGCGGACAAATCGGAATTTGACGAGGTAAGTAATTATGGATGTGTGCAGTTTTATTAAGGCTGTGTTGGCTCAAGATGAGAACACAATCAGAAGTTTTTTTCACAAAGATGCGTATGTGAATTGGCATTGTTCCAACGAGCACTTTACGGTCGATGAGTTCATTATTGCAAACTGTGAATATCCAGGTGATTGGGATGGAACAGTTGAACGAGTTGAAGTGATAGGCGATTTATTCATCACGGTAACAAAAGTTTATCCCCAGGATAGAAGTGTATATTTCCATGTGGTGTCATTCATAAGAACAGCAAATGATAAAATTACGTCAATGGATGAATACTGGGCTGATGATGGAAATCCTCCACAATGGAGAATAGATAAGCACATAGGCACACCAATTATATAAATTCAAGTTTAACGAACAGGAGATGATGAACGCATGAAAATCCTACATGAACTTTCTTGGCTATGGGAAACGCTGGGCATTGCGCTTGTTGCTGCGGCTGTCTGCATGGCTTGCGCTGCGCTGATTGGCAAGGCAGCGAAGAAGAAGCTCGACAAAAAGGTGTTGGCGGTCGTAGGGGCAGCGGCATTTGTGGGCGCGATTCTGGCGGTCATTCTGATCGCCCGGACACCGATACCGCTTTGATAGGACGGAACGTTTGCAGGAAGCGTATGCGTTTGGGAAAAGAATTTACTAAACAAATCGGAATTTATGAATGTATTTAATGGAGGGGAAGACAATTATGAACTATCAAAACTTTAATGCTAAAACTATTGATTCATGGTGTGATTCAGGATGGGAATGGGGGAAATCTATAACACATGAAGAATATGAAAATGCCAAAAAAGGAAAATGGAATGTGCTTTTAACTCCTACAAAATATGTTCCACATGAATGGTTTGGAGAATTAAGAGGGAAAAACTTGTTGGGTTTAGCAAGCGGAGGAGGTCAACAAATCCCGATATTTTCAGCATTGGGAGCTTGTTGTACGGTATTAGATTATTCTACTGCGCAATGTGATAGTGAAAGATTGCTAGCCGATAAAGAAGGGTATGAAGTAAATGTAGTTCAAGCTGATATGAGTAAAGCGTTGCCTTTTGATGATGAAACTTTTGATATAATATTTCATCCTGTATCAAATTGTTATGTCGAAGAAGTAAAGCCGATTTTTAAAGAATGTTATCGCATTTTAAAGAAAGGCGGGATTCTTTTGTGCGGTTTAGCGAATGGTTTTGGATATATTTTTGATGAAACCGAATGCAATATTAAATATAAATTACCTTTTAATCCTTTGAAAGATCCTGTAGCTTATGAAGACTCCATAAAAAATGATTGGGGTATCACATTCTCGCATACTATTGAGGAACAAATTGGTGGACAATTAGAAGCAGGATTTGTGCTTACAAATATTTACGAAGATACAAGTGGTTCAGGTATGCTGCATGAGTACAATGTACCAACTTATATAGCCACTAGATCCATTAAGTAAATTCCAGTTTGTCTAAGAGGTGAGATACAGAATGCGCATGAATAATCGGTACGACGAGATTATCAATCTCCCTCACCACGTCTCCAAGACGCGACCGCAGATGCCGATGTCAGATCGTGCAGCGCAGTTCGCGCCCTTCGCAGCACTCACCGGATATGACTCTGCCATCAAGGAAACCGGGCGTCTGACCGACGAAAAGATTGAGCTTGACGAGGAAGCTCTGACTGCATTGGATATGAAGTATCAGATTCTCATGGATGCCTTTGATGATGCGCTGGAGGTCACCATTACCTTCTTCCAACCTGATGAGCGGAAGGCTGGCGGCAAATATGTATCAGCAACCGGCGCGGTCAAAAAGGTTGATGATTTTGAGCGGCGGATCACCATGCAGGACGACACAAAGATTCCGATGGATGACGTTCTAAGCATTGACGGAGAGTTGTTCTCATCACTGGAATAATGTCGCTTGCCATGCGACCGAACGAATTGAATACAGAGATAAATAGACTGCAAGGCGCAATGCCAAGCAGTCTTTTTTATGTGGAAACGATAGTTGCAGACGTATCAAATCAAAACGAGAACAAGAAAAATCCTGTTTAATCCCGGACAAATCCCAATAAACTGTCCGTTGTTATATGAAGGGGTATTTTACGAGGAATCTCTGCGAGGGAATACGATTTGAGAGAATAGCAAGCACAGCAAGTGTAGCCACACTTGCGATTTTCGATTAAGGAAACCCTCCCCTTAATCTGAAAAATGCTTGTTGGGAATGCCTCCAGCACCAACAAAGTTGGTGCCACCTCTTCCTTTACGAAAGGACGGATCGCCTATGGCAAACAGAACGCGACCAAATCAGATACTCTTCTTCGTCTCCGACGATGAGAAAAGAATCATCAAGGCAAAGATGGCACAACTCGGAACAAGGAACATGGGAGCATATCTCCGGAAGATGGCGATTGACGGTTATATCATCAAGGTGGACTATACGCAGCAGAAGAAACTTGCCGCCGCAGTTAGCTGTGTTGCCTCAAACATCAATCAGATTTGCCGCCGCATCAACTCCACCGGACACTTCTATGCGGACGATATTACAGAGCTGAAAGAAAGGCAGGGTGAGATATGGCAGTTACTAAAATCAAGCCAATCCGAGGAACTGTAAACAAGGCTATTGCCTACATTCTCGACCCGCAGAAGACCGACGATGCTTTCTATGTTTCGTCCTATGGATGCGCTGCAAGCGACGCAGCGGCGAAAGAATTTGAGTGGACGAGAAACCTTGCAGTGCAGCAAGGAATGCAGATGCCGAAGGTGCTTGCCCGTCATCTGATCCAGTCGTTTGACATCGGTGAAGTGACACCGGAAGAGGCTCATGAAGTCGGAAAGCAGCTTGCGGACGAATGGCTCAAGGGCAAGTACGAGTATGTGATTGCTACACACATCGACAAGGGACATTGCCATAATCACATCATCTTCAATGCCGTGAATTATGTGGACTTCCACGCCTACCGGAGCAACAAGAGAACCTATCGGGAACTGCGTCAGCTCAGTGATGAGATATGCAAGGAACACGGGCTGTCTGTGATCCCTCCGTCGCAGAACAAAGGCATGGACTACAAAGAGTACACAGAAGCCAAACGCGGCACGAGTTGGAAGCAAAAGCTCAAGCAGACCATCGACCGGCTTGTTATCACAGCGAAGGACTACGATGACTTTCTGCGGCTCATGCAGGAAGCCGGTTATGAAATCAAGACCGGCAAATACATCTCCTTCCGTGCTGAAGGTCAGGAGCGATTTACCCGATCTAAAAATATCGGAGAGAACTACACCGAGGAACGCATCAAGGAGCGGATTGCCGGACGGACGCCCCGAAGAAGTCAGAGACAGACCGTACCGAAAGGCGTCTCTCTCATCGGAGATATTCAGGAGCGGATCAGGCTCATCGACAGCAAGGGTTACGAGCATAAAGCAAAGCTCACGATCCTCAAGGAAGCGGCACGGACACTCAACTATCTCACGGAAAACAACTTGCTCCAATACGCCGATCTTGAGAAGAAGGTCGAGGATGTTCACAGCTCCTATGACCGCACCGGCAAGGAGCTGAAAGACGTTGAAGCACGTCTGCGGGAAGTCCAGCCGCTTATCAAAAACATCTCCAATTATCAGCGTCTCAAGCCTGTGTATGATGCCTTCCAGAAGGCAAAAGATAAGCCGGGTTTCAAGGCAAAGCATGAGGCAGAGCTTGTGATCTTCGAGGCGGCACGGAGTACACTTCTCGCTATGCGGGGCGATGAAAAGCTGCCGAGCTTGAAGACACTGCAAGCGGAACAGCAGAGGCTACTCGAAGAGCAGCAACGGCTCTATGATGAACGCGCGAGGCTCAAAAAGGAAGCTCGGATGATCGATACATTGAAGGCAAACGTGGGTGATTTCCTTAAACCGAGTGTAGAGAATGACCACGACCAAGTTCGCAAGAATCAACTTGAATAAAGATAAATGCCTGAGCTGATTTATAAAACCGGCTCAGGCAGTTTCTGTACGGCTCCATCGGACGATATATTCCTGCAAAACGGTCGAATTCATCCGAAGTTTACGAAACTTACTTGAATTTTAGCTAATGCTGTGCTATAATAAAATGAATTATGCTATACGTTCTGTGCTGAGGTGAAAATTATGAAAGCAAGCTACAAAAAATTGTGGAAACTGCTCGTTGATAAGGAAATGAGCAAAGGCGATCTTCATAAAGCATCGGGGCTTTCTTCAAGCACGATGACTAAGCTCAGGAAGGGCGAGGACGTTTCAATGGAAGCCTTGAGAAAAATCTGCGCTTGCCTCGGTTGCAATATCGGTGACATTGTGGAGTTTGTGGATGACAACAGCCAACCTCAAATATAGGACAGACAACATGACAACAGTGAGCGTTGAAGCTCAGATGCTGAAACGAAGAAGCAAAGCACGTTCGTATAATACGATTTTATCCGGGCATCCCAGGATAATTAACAACGCTTGGTGCGGAAGGCTGCCGAGTAAAACGCGATAAGTATCAGCGTTGTTTAAAAAGAACCGAAGCGAGCATGACAAGATTTTAGGGGAGGCAAAGTCAATGGTTGATGGCAAGAAGACAAATGAAGAAATGTTTGCAGATTGGCTTGCTAAAAACATGCCATATACTCGTTTGCCGGAGCTTTATCTTTGTTATTCGGAAATAGAGGCTTATTGCCTCAAAACAAAAGTGTTGCACAAACAGTTATTTGAAACGACTGATTTAAATACAGTAAAGCGAGTGCAGAAAACCGTTACCGAAAACCGTATATTTCAACTTTCGCACAAAAGGCAGATGAAAAAGATAGTCACTGCGGCGCAGTATTATACTGCATTTGTGAAAACGTTAAATGAGAATACTGGCCTAACGGAAAAGCCTCAAAACACGCAAATATCTTCCGGCGATGAAAGAGTCAGTGAAGCTGTTCAGGAAAAAGAAGGTTCTTCAAACGGAAAAGCTAGCGAATTTAATAAGGAGAGAGTCGATTTTCTCTGGAGCAGCAGTTTCGCTTACACAAAGCCGATTTCATTTGTTTATTTCGGCGATGAGCAGACGGATATTACCAATTGGACGCAGCTCTACGTAAATGTGATAGCATGCCTGTCGGAAGATTACCCGGATGAATTCCTTCGGATGTATAACACGAATATCAGCGGTGGTCGGCGTATTGACTTTGGTACTCAAAAAGCATCAGAGGAAATGAATGCACCCAAGAAAGTCAGCGACAATTTTTATGTAGAAACGAACCTGAGCGCAACAGATATTGTGACGAAGATCTGCATATTGTTGGACATGTGCAATGTTGATCACGAGAACCTTGAAATCTATTATATAAAGTCTGAACAGACACAACTTGTTGAACCGGAACTGATGGAAAATGCTTCCGTGCCGCCGGCGCGGGAGATGAAACCCATGGTGCCGGTTGATTCAGCAGAAAAATCGTACAAAAATACGCTTGAGAGTTTCTTCGAAAGCGAAAAATATGAGCTCCTTTACAACGAATTAAAGAAAAACGGTGTAACCACAATCGAGGAACTGAGCGGGGTTAACCTTTGGTCATTTATGAATCTCCATCAGCTGTACTCCATTCAGCAGAGACTTGCAATCAGCAGTGAGTTGACCAAGAAACTGAGGAGCGCAGGAGAAGAGCATAATCGGCAGGATCCTTCTACGTATGAAATTCATTATAATGGTACCGTATACAATGGCGCTTCACCTTCTGAAGCATTTTTGGCGTTTCTGACAGCTATTGCTGTGCGGTTCCCTTTGAAATTCCGTACACTGTTGAATGTTTACAATTCTGAAACGAAAAAGATTGTTATAAATCGGCATGATTACGGCAATACAAAGCTTAGACTTTTCTATCCGGAGGCATATATAGATTCCGATTTATCCTTAACTCAGGTGCGGCAGTATATCGCATGGATTATAGAACGCTGCAACGCAGTGCCCGCAGAATATACCGTTGAACAAAAGACGAACGGCATCGAGTCATCACAAAAACAAACAGTTGACTCACTTGCTGACAATCTGCAAAAAGTGGCCGAAAAACGTGCGGTTGATTTTAACACTTCCCTCATACAGAAAGCGGAGGACTATTTGCTTACGCGTGATTTGACAGGTGCAGCTTATGATGAGTTGCAGCTCCAACTGCGCAGTACAATGGGAGGAACAAGAAGAATTGTTTCGCAGTCACAACATATCATTGAGATGAACAAAAGACTCTACCATGAAGAAGCTCTGGTAGATCTCGAAGAAGGAGCAGATGCATTGGAAGCAGTCCTCGATAAGTTGCTCAAAAGGAACAACGGTATTGCAACGGCTAAAAGCTTGTACGAGTATGCCTGCAGTGAAATGGCGATGTTCTTTAACGATAACGATATTGCGGTGAAAAATTATCTTATAAAATTTATTTTTATAATTTATCTTATCTTTAGCAAACTCAAATAAATATTTTCTTCTATGTTCCCTATTCATGTCTTACTTCTTTCATCATTTGTATT
>OGYE01002856.1_pt1 | contig 10269 bp, 11 predicted proteins | sample 1576471 | NCBI WGS metagenome assembly OGYE01 (sample SAMEA3541532, study PRJEB24748) | human gut metagenome | biome: human gut; feature: human-associated habitat; material: faeces | place: China | collected 2012 | reverse complement strand
CCATTGTTTTTGGATTACATGAAACATAGATTATTTCTTTTGCATTAATTTTATGGCAGTCGATTACATAAACGGCAACAACTACTCTTATTCTTACAAACTGGACGAAGTTAGTAACCAGTGGATAGAAAGTGGAACATCAGCCAGTGCCGTATTTTCCAATCTTCCACCTGGACAATATACGCTGTTAGTAAAATACAGAAATAATATGAATGGGAAAGAGTCTGAACCTCAGACACTTCTAATTCAGATCACTCCACCGTGGTATTTAAGTATATGGGCATATATCTTCTACTTTATAATCATAGCTTTACTCTGTATTCTTGCTATCTACAGGATTATCGGTCAATATCGTCGGAAACAACACCACATCATCGAAAAGCTGAACCGGGAAAAGGGAATCACCGTGGTGCTCATCACCCACCACATGGCCGAGGCGGAGAGCGCCGACCGGGTCATCGTCATGAACGACGGACAGGTGGCCATGGACGGAGCACCTCATGACGTGTTCGCCCAGGTGGACAGGCTCCATGAGCTGGGTCTGGCGGCGCCGGACACGGTGGAGCTGCTGCACCTGCTGCGGGAGGCAGGAATGGACGTGCCGCTGACCGGTCTGACGGTGGACGAGTGCGCCGATACCATTTGCCGCGCCTTCGGCGGGGCGGAAGGGAAGTAACATTGGAACCGATCTTGCAGATAGAGAACCTGACCCACACCTATTCGGCGGGAACGCCGTTCCAGCGCAGCGCCGTGGAGGGGCTGAGCCTGACGGTGGGCAAGGGAGAATTTTTGGGTATCATCGGACACACCGGCTCCGGCAAGTCCACGCTGATACAGCATCTCAACGGGCTTTTGCAGCCCACCTCCGGCCGCATCCTGCTGGAGGGGAAGGATATATGGGCGGAGCCGAAGAAAATACGGGACGTGCGGTTCAAGGTGGGGCTGGTGTTCCAGTACCCGGAGTACCAGCTGTTCGAGGAGACGGTGTACAAGGACATCGCCTTCGGCCCGAAGAACATGGGACTGGACAGCGGGGAGATCGACCGGCGTGTGCGGGACGCGGCGGCCTTTGTTGGGCTGGACGCGGAGCTGCTGGACAAGTCGCCCTTTGAGCTGTCCGGCGGGCAGAAGCGCCGGGTGGCTATCGCCGGCGTGATCGCCATGGAGCCGAAGGTGCTGGTGCTGGACGAGCCCACGGCGGGACTTGATCCCCAGGGGCGGGACGCCATCCTCGCCCAGATACAGGCCTATCACCGCGCCAAGGGCGCGGCGGTGGTGCTGGTGAGCCACAGCATGGAGGAGATCGCCCGGAACGTGGAGCGCATCGCCGTGCTGTCCGACGGGCGGGTGCTGATGCAGGGCACGCCGGAGCAGGTGTTCGCCCGCGCCCACGAGCTGGAGCAAGTGGGGCTGGACGTGCCCCAGGTGACGAAGGTGGCCGCCGCGCTGCGGGCGCGGGGACTGGATATCGACCCGGCGGTGTATACCGTGGAGGCGCTGGAGCAGCGGCTGCTGGCGCTGAGAGGGGGTGCCGGGGCATGCTGAAGGATATCACGCTGGGACAGTTCTTCCCGGCAGACACGCCGGTACACCGGCTGGATCCCCGGACGAAGCTTTTGTGCGTCATTCTCTATATCGTGGCGCTGTTCAGCGCCAAAAGCGTGCTGACCTACGGGATCATGATCGCGGTGCTGACGGTGTCGGTGCTGGTGTCGAGGGTGCCGTTCAAGTCGCTGACCAAGGGGCTGAAGCCGGTGTATTTCGTGGTGGCGTTCACGGCCATCATGAACATGTTCTTTACCGCCGGTACGCCGGTGGCGGACGTGTGGCTGCTGCGGAGCATCACATGGGAGGGTATCATTGCCGCCGTGCAGATGGTGCTGCGGATCATTCTGCTCATCATGGGCACGTTCCTGATGACGTACACCACCAGCCCCATTGCCCTGACGGACGCCATGGAGAACCTGCTGGGGCCACTGAAGAAGCTGAAGCTGCCCGTTCACGAGCTGGCCATGATGATGTCCATCGCCCTGCGGTTCATCCCCACGCTGATCGAGGAGACGGACAAGATCATGTCGGCGCAGAAGGCCCGCGGCGCGGACTTTGAGACGGGGAATATCTTCCAGCGCGCCAAGGCGCTGGTGCCGATCCTGGTGCCGCTGTTCATCAGCGCGTTCCGCCGCGCCGACGAGCTGGCCACGGCCATGGAGTGCCGATGCTATCACGGCGGCGAGGGACGGACGGCGCTGCGGGTGCTGCGCTATAAGGCGGCGGACTATGCGGTGCTGGCGGGCTTTGTTGTGCTGACGGCGGGCATCATCGTGCTGAAGAAATTCGGATTCTGAGAAAAAGGAGGCGGTGCGGATGCGAAACATCGCGCTGATACTGATGTACAACGGCACCGCCTATCACGGCTGGCAGGTGCAGAAAACGGAGATCTCCGTGGCACAGACGCTGGAGAAGGGACTGTCCATGGTGTGCGGCCATCCGGTGAAGGTGACGGGCTGCGGACGGACGGACGCCGGCGTGCACGCGGAGCACTATGTGGCCAATTTCCGCACGGAATCGCGGATCCCGGTGGAGCGGCTGCCCTTCGCGGTGAACACCCACATACCGGAGGACATCGTGGTGAAGGCGGCCTATGAGGTGGCGGAGGATTTCAACGCCATCGGCTCGTGCATCAAAAAGGAGTACACCTACCGCATCTATAACTCCCGGATCAAGAACCCGTTCTATGTACACCGGGCGTATTTCTATCCCAAGAAGCTGGACGAGGCGCTGATGGATCGCGCCGCCCGGATGTTCGAGGGCACCCATGATTTCGCCGCGGTGCGCAGCGTGGGCACCAATGTGCGCAGCACCGTGCGCACCATCCACTACTGCCGGGTGACGCGGAACGGAGAGCTGCTGGAGCTGAAGGTATGCGCGGACGGATTTCTGTATAATATGGTACGTGCCATCACGGGCACGGTGCTGTACGCGGCGGAGGGAAAGCTGACGCCGGAGGACATCCCGGAGATACTGGACTCCGGGAACCGGACGCTGGCGGGGCCCACGGCGCCGCCGGGCGGACTGTATCTCACCCGCGTGTGGTATGAGGATGAACGGCTGAATGGATAACAACACCAACAACTGGAAAGAGTTCACGCTGGGCAACCCCCAGGAGGAGCAGCCCCGCCGCGTGGCGAAGAGAAGTAAGCGCAAGCCGCTGCTGGCGCTGCTGATCGTGGCGGTGCTGGCCATCGGCGCGGTGACGGCGGCGGTGCTGCTGGATCGGAGCGGCTTTGACGGCCTGCGGCGCAGCATCATCTACGCCAAGGCGGTGAAGGACGAGAACGGCTGCGCCCAGCTGTACCGGTACAGCAGCGACCAGTCGGGGCGGTTCGCGTCGCTGGAGGGCAGCCTTGTCTCCGTGTCCATGCACCAGATCGCGGTGCTGGACGAGAAAAACAGGGCGGTGTACGACGAGGCGGTGAAGTTCCAGACCCCGGCGCTGCAGGCGCAAGGCGGCCGCGCCGTGGCCTACGACGTGGGCGGCACGGCGGTGTATGTGCTGTCGGACAAGGGGCTGGTGTACACGCTGGACTGCGCCGGAGAGGTGCTCAGCGCGTCCCTGAACCAGAAGGGCTGGCTGACGGTGGTGAGCAGCGAAAGCGGCTATAAGGCCACCGTGCGGGTGTACGACGCGGACGGGCAGGCGGTGTTCGCCTACCGGTCGGCGGATCGGTTCGTGATGACGGCGGCGCTGTCTGCCGACAGCCGGACGCTGGCGGCAGTGACAATGGGGCAGGAGAACGGCGTGTTCGCCAGCTATGTGGTGTTCTATCATGTGAACAGCGACAAGGAAGCGGGGAAGTGTACGCTGCGGGGCAGCGTGGTATACGATCTGACCGCCGCCGGCGGCGGCTTCTGCGCCGTGACGGAGGAGCAGCTGTGCTTTATCGGCACGGACGGCGTGATGACCGCCGCCTACGACTACGGAGGGGACTATCTGCGCCGGGTAAGCGTCAGCGAGGACGGCTATGCCGCCGTGCTGCTGGGGCGCTATCGCACCGGCACCCAGCACCGGGTGGTGACGGTGGGCGATGACGGCAGGGAGCTGGCGTCGCTGGAGCTGGACGCGGAGGTGAGCAGCCTGTCCGCCGCCGGGCGGTATGTGGCGGTGCTCACCGGCGAGGAGCTGTATATCTACGACAGGCAGCTGGCGCTGTGCGCCCAGCTGGAGGAGGTCAGTCAGGCACGGGAGGTGCTGATGCGGAGCGACGGCTCCGCGGTGCTGGCGGGCAGTACGGCGGCCAGCCTGTACCTGCCGTAAGCGTGGAGCGCGGAGGACGCGCAAGAGGTGAAGCTATGAGCAATGTAGGGGTATTTGTGGATCTGGCGCTGGCGGCGTTGCTGCTGATCGCGCTGGTCATGGGCTGGCGGCAGGGCTTCGTGCAGGCGCTGACCCGGATATTGGTGGTGGTGGCGGCGCTGCTGCTGGCGGGTTGGATCGCCGGGAAGCTGGCGGAGCCGGCGGCCAGATGGCTGGAGCCGGTGCTGACGGAGAAGCTGGAGCAGCGGCTGACGGCACAGGGCAATACCAGCGACGCCGGCGAGATGCTGGCGGCCTTCGGCTTCGAGGGGGATACCTTGTCGAAGCTGGTGGACAGCGCCGTGCAGAAGGCACAGCAGGCGGGCGAGACGCTGCTGAGCGCCGTGGTGTCCACGGCGCTGCGCTCCGCGGCCTACGCGGTGGTGTATGTGGTGTCGTTTTTGCTGCTGCTGGTGGTGCTGCGGCTGGCGCTCTCGCCGCTGCACCTGTTTACAAAGCTGCCGGTGCAATTTCGTAAGCCATTGTTTCTTTTCTTGTAGTAATCCATTCAATATAGCATCATAATTATCAATATTAATTTTTTGCAAATTTATTGTATAGTCAAATATCTTTTTATATTCATGTACCTTATTTTTTTCATTTTCAGACTGCAGTAATGCTTCAGGCTTTATACAAACTATAAAAGAAATATTGTGCTTTCCACCCTCAGTTAAATAATATTTTCTAAATTCTCTCAAAAACTGTAGAACGCTTTCCTTAGACTCAATGCGATCCAAGTCCTCAATTACAATAATATAATGTTCCCTTCCTATATGGTTCAATACCTCTCTCTTAAATAAATCAATAAGAATATTCTCATCAAATTCCCTATTGCCTTCCGATTTCTTAGAGCTAAATATAATTTCCGAATTAGCTATCACAATCCCCAATCCTATTATCGAAATAATAAACATAATTGCAACAGGAACATTTAAAAAACCTTTTTTCCAACTAAATAATTTTTCTACATATGACTGAAATTTATATACAATTGATGAGATAAATAACCCCATAAGAAATATCATAGTCATTACTGACCAAAAAATACTTTGCCCATTAAGTGTAAGTATGCCAAAATCTTTGCTTAGTTTTCTACTTATATACTTACTTTTTCTGTTTTTATTATGATTTATTTGGCTAATAACCTGATAAATAAAGGTTTTATGTAACTCACTGGTTCCTTTTCCATCTAATTGTGAATAAAAGCCCCACATATTAATATCTACAAGCTTCTTTTTATTTTTCTTATTTGAAGCATACATCTTCCTATATAAAGAAATAAGACTCGATTTCCCTGTGCCAAAATCAGATGTAACTGCTACTATTTTCGCTCCAGACTCTATCGCATTATTTAATCTTTCCACATACGTTAATATTCCAATTCTGTCCTCTTCTTTTGATTGAATCGGTCTATTTAAATATACTGAACTTACATTTTCTTTATCTTTTCGTTTGTACATAGACTGTAAATTCCCACCCTTGTTTTTTGTCAATATAATTTTGCTCTTTAATTATATATATCATCACATGAAATTATCTTGTTTTCACCCTATATTTGTGTCTAAGTCCATTTAACGTCCAGTCATTATAATCGACTTTTCCATCATTCAACAATCTGCCCAACACAATTCCCGGATCTCTTTCTATCTTTTTTGCAAATATTTTAATAGACTGAACATCGAACCTATTTTCCGCTAAAAACACTTTATACAGTTCATAAGGAATCAGCATATCTTCCGCATATTTATCCGCAATTTCCTCCTGCTCTCCAGATTCCGAATCAAAAGAAATACCAAAATCACCATTCATAATATGCCCTATTTCATGAAACAATGTAAACCAAAATGTATCAGAATTCAGTCTTCGATCATTTACCATTAACATAATGTTATTTCCAATTTTTTTGGTTGCGCCATTAATCTTTGATCCAGAAATATTAGGAAGTATAACTAAAATAACACCTGCTTTAAGAAAGGCTTCTTTTATAATCGGATAAAATGTACTGTGTTTTTCTGTAAGTGTAAGCGCATAATTTACCTTCTGTTCGAAAAGTTCTTTATTAAACTTAGGTGCATCTGTTTTTAAAGCTATGTTTGTCGCTATCTGCACCATAATATTCGCTTTAATTACATTAGCTTCCGACAGTTCCTTTGCTGCACTCCGAAAACTAACTGCCATATTTTTTTTCCTAAAAACCGACAGAGTTGCCACATTCAAAAAATTTCTAACTTGTTCAATCTGTTCATCAATTTTCCTAGGCAAATCCGGAAGGCTGAAATGCTCTCTAAAATATTTGTAATCTAAAAACGAAAAGATTTCTCTTTCTTGAGATAACTCCTCCCTTGATTTAAACTCTGCAATTAAAGCATCATAATTGTTCTGCAGATTAAGCCAATAAGCAGCACTTGTTCCAATCATCCTAGACAATTTCATTGTAATATCAATAGAAAGATTCTGTTCTCCACGAATCAAAAGACTCAAATTCTTTGGAGTGGTACCAAGACGTTTAGCAAAGTCCTCTTGTGTTAACCCACTATCATCAACTATTTCCTTAATATAATATCCTGGATGAAAAGCTATTTTGTCTTCAAACTCGATATAATTACTCATAATCCTTCTAACTTGGTACATTGAGTCTCAATTTTTTCTGACGTATATACTAATTCCAAGTCTCTCCTCCTCAACGACGTCATCAAGATTACCCTTCGGGTAATTTGATTCTATCACGTCACATATTTTTCGTCAATACTCATATGCACAACTTGTTTCATCCCTATATTTTTTAAATTGAGAAAAAAATATTTTCTTCTTGCCATAATAAAAGGCCTCCTATGATTTATATTTTACCATAGAAGACCTTGCTGTTATTAGCTATTTACAGAAAAAGTTTCCCTCCACTCTTTTTATGACTTTTTTATAGATTAAAGTGTAGTGCAGGGCTTATTCCATAAGCCCTGCCTCCTCCAATAATGCGTAATCCAGCACTTATCCAGTACTAATGCATTTATTGTATCTCAAACTTTCTTATTTTTTTAAATCAATTATAGCATTCATTTGTAAAGTTAAATAATTATCATTAATTTTTTTACATATGTAATTACAAATTTCTACATTTAGACTGGTTTCCTCGTTGATATCTTTGATAATAGCATTATCTGTATAATGTTGATTAATATAATAATTTACCATTCCACCAAGCATTTTAGAGGCATCTATAAAAATATCAGTTGTTATTTTATGTTCATTACAATATCTAATTGCACATTGAGGGTCAAATCTGACAATTACATTATCAAAAACGTAATCAATAAATTCAAAGCACTGTTTAAAATCGTTTTCCTGTAATTGTCTCATAAATCCAAATGTAAAATATGGTTCTAATGAATTTATTATATGATTATCTAACCATTCTGAGTCGGACTTATCCAAATACTTTGAGCAGACTTTTTGAACTTCATTTTTATCTATTTTATAATTTTCACTCAAAAGTACATACAATTCATTAAATTCTGTCAAGATTTTTTCATCAATTTGAAAATTATCATCATCTATATATTTTCTAATTAGAGAAAACCAGTGCTCGTCAATATTATTAAGTGTTTGAAATTGTTTCTTTATTTCTTCCATATACACAATAATCCTCCTTCACCATTTTATTTATTTCGGGATAATATAATTTCTTTTGATATATATTATTGCCCCATTTTGCTTTTTCTTTTTTCTCTATAAAATTATTTCGTTCACTGTCGAGTTCCTGCCTACTTATGATTCTAACCTCATTAAATTGTTCGAAATTATCATAAACATATCGTCTGCAATCTATCGTTAAATTATATATAGGATACTTACCGACATTTATTCGATCAACACATCGAATACTGATAAGCTTATTAAGTAAATCAGATAACGTAGATCGTTTAATATCTATATTTGATTTAATTATCATATTTTGACGAACGTTATGGTTTTTATATAAATAAAAAATCACTTCCCTAGCTTTACTAAAAGACTGTAATACACTAATTATTTCATTATTTATCTTTTGCTTTTTAATATAAATATTCAAAAGCTTATTCATGATATTATATGTTTGTACAAACTTGCTTTTATAGATAATAGTTTTTTCCTCATCATTTTCGAATGAATCAATCTCATCAGACATTTTTCTTTTAATTTTACGATATTTCCTTAACTCTACCTCTAACTTTTCATAATCTGTATTAATATAAGATTGAATACATACATCTAATAAATTATTTAATTCTTTTTTGTAATACAAACTGCTATCTTTTTCTTCGATTTTTTTAATATTATTATTCATATTTATCACTTTACTCCTGTATTATATTGTAATTTGAAAGAGGGATATCTGCATAAAATAAACAATTAATACAGTCTTGCCTTGTACATTGCCCTACACCATCAAATTTTTGTTTAAATGAATCATTACGTTTTTGATCATTATGTTTGTTTAATGTTGTAACAATGCCAACAATATCAAAATTGTGTTTATTTTTTGTTTCATTACTTGCAGAACATGTATTACACCAAATCCAGTTACAATTATTATTAAAATACTTTTCACTTAAAATACTAAAATCAAAACTTCCGGTAGAAAAAGATGGACTACAAACCAATGTAGGATACATATTTTCCATAATAAGGCTTCTGTTTTGATTTTCTAAATAGTCATAACAGATAATCACGCAAAATCTTCCAATTCCATCAATATGAAGCATATGAATTTCATTATATTTTTCACTTAATGATATATCTTCGTATACATCAAATCCCTCTTTAGCATATTTAAAACAAACGCGTTTATACTGCTCAAATAAGACCTCCTCTCCATCATATATAATACAACTTCGATTTGTGTTATCAGAGTCATTTCCTGATTTTTTCCATATAGAAGGAAATACAATTAGTGGCGGAATTGTATCAGTGCTATTATTCCTGAGACTAGTTAATATATCATTAAGCATATTTTCCGTTCCAAGCATTTCTGGGAAAACTAGAATATTTGCTCTAGCCTTACCTGCATTAATTATATCCTCTATAATTAGTTTCTCCAATTCAGACTCATTTGATACATTTTCTACCCTGAAAAGATTTTGAACTGCTCCCGTTTTATGATTCTTACGGGTATATGGCACACTAAAATTAACTGTTTTTTCTTTTGTCAATGGGGAAATAGCAATTTTTAACACATCACTATTAATGCCAAAGACCACATTGGAATCAAGTCTATAATTTTTTAATCGCATACCTTTTAACTTAGTATAATCTACAAAATAAAAATAAGATAATATTTGCTCCCATTCATCTGTTATCTTTTTCTTATCCCAGTTGCAATATATTTTGGGTAATATTGCAATATGTGTATCAGATGCATTATCATTTAAAGATTCATAACATTCAGCATCATATTCAAGATTTTCAAAAGTTGTATAACTTGAATAAATCCATTTATCCATATAAAATAACAAAACCGCACAGGATATGATATCTCTTTCTTTAATAATATAGTTTATTTTACTAAAAAAACTATCATTCAACATATTTAAAGACAATTGACCATTTTGAAGGTCGTCATTGAAATTTAGATATGAAAATTTATTTAAAAAAGATATATTATATTCACAATCTGAATCCGATAAAACATCTTTAATATCTCTACTTTTTATATTTTGTTGAGACAATAGTATTCTGACTAATTCTGACATTTTATTAAAATACATTATCATTCGTTCATCCATACACAACCTCCATGCAGAAATTATATCATTAAAATAATGTAATATCAACTTTTTTGTTCGGTGATGTTCGGTGCCTAAAATGAATTTCTAAATTCCACCGCCCAATGGGGTGATGGAATTTACTCTCGCACAGTAGATATTTACTCTTTCATACAA
>OGYE01002855.1_pt1 | contig 10272 bp, 10 predicted proteins | sample 1576471 | NCBI WGS metagenome assembly OGYE01 (sample SAMEA3541532, study PRJEB24748) | human gut metagenome | biome: human gut; feature: human-associated habitat; material: faeces | place: China | collected 2012 | reverse complement strand
GAAAGGCGCTTATGCAAAACTTCATCATGATATGCAGCATTTTGTAACAGAGGCAACGGTTGAGCAGTTAGAAGATATTAAAAACAGTATCGCTGCATGTGCAGCAAAGGCACAGAAAGCAGGAATCGATGCGATTGAAGTACATGGAGATCGTCTTCTTGGTTCCCTATGTTCAAAAATTCTGAATCACAGAGAAGATCAGTACGGAGGAAGTCTTGAGAACCGTACAAGATATGCACTCGAAGTAGTAGCAGCAATCAAAGAAGCTGCACCGGATCTTATGATTGAGTATAAACTGCCAATCATTACAGTAAATCCTGATGGATCACTTCGTGGAAAAGGCGGACTTGAGGCAGAAGAAGGAATCCGGTTTGCAAAGATGCTTGATGAAGCTGGAATCGATATGATTCAGGTTGCTCAGGCGAACCATACAGGAAACATGGGAGATACAATTCCGCCAATGGGAGATGTTCCATATAACTGGACACTTCCAGTAGCAAGAGAAGTGAAGAAACTGGTATCCGTTCCGGTTGCAACAGTTGGTCGTGTTGTCAGCTTAGAAGCAGGAGAGAAGATCCTCGAAGACGGAGATGCTGATATCGTAGCTTATGGACGTTCCATGCTTGCAGATGCAGATATTGCCAATAAAGCTATATCCGGAGAGTGCATCAGAGAATGCTTGAACTGTAATAAAGGATGCGTAGATGCAATTCAGGGACGTAAATACATTTCCTGCGTATTAAATGCAGAGAACGGAAACGAAGGAACTATATTTATCAAACCTGCAGACGAGAAGAAAAAGGTTGCAGTTGTAGGTGCAGGAATCGCCGGACTTGAGGCGGCAAGAGTTGCAGCAAAACGTGGACATGAAGTAACCGTATTTGAGAAATCAGATAAGATTGGTGGACAGATTCATTTGGCAGCAGTTCCGCCAAGAAAGAGCGAGATTTTAAGATCTATTGAATATTATGAGAAGATTCTACCAGAACTTTCTGTAGATGTGAAATTAAATACAGAAGCAGATTGTGAAGAGCTGAATAAGTTTGATCATGTAATTCTTGCCATCGGTGCGCATAACATGGATCTTCCAATGTCTGTTACAGACAGCAATGCTGTTTCTGCCTGGGATGTTCTTGCAGGATGCGAAGTGAGTGGAGCATGTGCAGTACTTGGCGGAGGATTAGTTGGAACTGAAACAGCAGAATTCCTTGCACAGAAAGGTCTCAAAGTAAGCATTGTCGAGATGCTGGATCAGATTGCAACAGGAGAATCCGAGACAGTAATGCCACTGATCAAAAAAGACTTTGAAGAACACGATGTAAAAGAGTATGTGAATACAAGAGTGAATTCCATCGAGAATAATGTGATTCATGCTGTGAATACAAAAGACGAGTCAGAGGTTACAATTGAAGCTGATACAATTGTGAATGCACTCGGGTCTAAGAAGAATCTCTTCGACGACAGTAAGCTGACAGTTCCATTTGTATATGTTGGAGACTGCAGCGGTGAGAGAACAGCAGATATCTCAGCAGCAATCCGCAGCGGATATCAGGCTGGAAATGAAATCTGAGAATTTTTAAATTTTATTCAGTGAGAAAATAAGTAAAATACAGGGTGATGCTGTAAACAGAAAATCTGTAGACAGTATCACCCTGTTTCAGTTATAATAAAATAAAATTTTTGTTATAAAAAATGAAAATGGAGCAAGGCTATGATAAACAAAGAACTATTTTATAAAGTAACATTAATTGATTGTAACGGAAAAGAATTAGAAGTTGCTAAATTTCTGCAGATTTTAACAGGAATGGAAAAAACAGAAACAAGAAGAATTGTAGCGAGTTTACCGTGTGTTTTGTATGAAGAGCTTGACGGAGAGGCGTGTTCTTATATTGAGGAGGCACTGGATTTCTATACAGCAAAATATAAGTTTGAACCAGTCGGTGATGAAAAAGAAGTGTATGAAGTAGATCCATCGGTGTATCCTTCAAAACAGGTGATCGCGCTTGGAAGTATGGTTGATTACATCGGAAAGAGGTCAGAGTTTGTAAGCATCGCGAGAAAATATGATTTCCCGAAGAATGTGAGTCTGAATGATACGCCATTCTTAGTAAAAGATGGTTTGGCAGAAGAACAGGCAGTGAACCTGCGGCAGGATCTTCGCAATATGGGAATGTTTGCGCTGATTATGAGAAGTGGGGCAGAAGTTCAGCAGGTGAAGAAGAGGGGATTTTTAGCAGGAGTGTTTGCACGTTGAGATGAATAAAAGGGTTGTTTGATACAGACAGCTGTGAGTAGTGATTATATAGCCGATTTCTTACAGAAAATTCAATTGGATTTTATTGACACTTTTGCTGAGAAGGACTACAATATCTTTAGATTGTTAATTTAATAACATACAAATAAAGAGTTTAGGAGGCAGACAAAAATGGCAAATATTTTATGTAGTCCAAGCAAATATGTTCAAGGTGCAGGTGAGATGAAAAAGCTGGGTGAATATGCTCAGAAGTATGGTAAAAAAGCACTTGTACTGATCACAGAGTCGGGGTATAAACGTATTGAAGATGTTCTCAAAGTTGGATTTGAAGGATATGATATTGAACCAGTGTATGAGTATTTCAACAGAGAATGTAGCAAGACAGAAATTAATCGTTTGGTAGCCGTTATGAATGAAAAGGGCTGTGATGTTGTTATTGGTATTGGCGGAGGAAAGATCCTTGATACTGCGAAAGCAGTTGCTTATTACAAAGAAGTGCCGGTACTGATCTGTCCGACAATTGCATCTACAGATGCGCCATGCAGTGCACTTTCTGTTATTTATACTGATGAAGGCGTATTCGAAGAATACTTATTCCTCCCAGCTAATCCAAACATGGTTCTGATGGACACAGAAATCATTGCAAAATCACCAGTCAGACTGACAGTTTCCGGAATGGGTGATGCACTTGCAACTTATTTTGAAGCAAGAGCCTGTCAGGCTAGCGAAGCAACAACTTGTGCTGGTGGAAATGTTACTATGGCAGCGATGTCACTCGCAAAACTGTGCTTTGATACATTGATGAATGAAGGTGTGAAGGCAAAACTTGCTCTGGAAGCAGGAGCCTGCACAAAAGCTGTTGAGAAGGTAATTGAAGCTAATACATTGCTTAGTGGAATCGGATTTGAGAGTGGCGGTCTTGCAGGAGCACATGCAATCCATAATGGATTCACAGTTTTGGACGAGTGTCATCATATGTATCATGGAGAGAAAGTTGCATTTGGAACAATCACACAGCTTGTTCTGGAAGACATTCCGGCAGAAGAACTGGAAGACATTATAGATTGGTGCATTGAACTGGGACTTCCTGTTACATTAAAAGAACTTGGTATCACAGAAGTGACAGACGAGAAGCTTATGGCAGTTGCGACAGCAGCCTGTGCAGAGAATGATACACTTCATAACATGCCATTTGAGGTGACACCTGAGACTGTATGCGCAGCAATTAAGGCAGCAGATGCTTACGGAAGATATTTCCTGGGAGAATAGAATATGGGAAATAGGACACCATTTCGTTAAAATGGAAAAACCAATTTGACAAACTGATTTTCTGTGGTATAATTTTCATGCTGTGAAAAACAGCCGACAGTTCATTTGTACCTTCCTGTCGAAAAACAAAACCAGGGCTAGTTAAGAAGATTCTAGGCTCTGCGTGCAAAGAAGTACGCAGAGCTTTTTATATTATTCAGGAAATACTTTCCCATACATATAAAACGCTCCGCTTAGGATACACAGCTCTTAAAAGGTACATACATTTCAAATACAGGAGAGTTGAAATATGTATTATTTGCAAACAAAAGCCAGTTTTGACGCAGCACATTTTCTCTGGAAATACGAGGGAAAATGCAGAAATATCCACGGACATCGTTGGAATATTGTCGCAAAAATCAAAAGTCAGAAGCTGGAGCAAGAAGGACAGACACGGGGAATGGTAGTGGATTTTGGTAATCTGAAAAAGGATCTGAAAAAGCTTTGTGATTCCTTTGACCATAGTTTGATTTACGAAGTGGGATCTCTGAAAGCAGAAACAGTAGCTGCGCTTCAGAATGAGGACTTTCATTTGGAGAAAGTTTCCTTTCGTCCCACAGCAGAAAATTTTGCATATTATTTCTACAAAAAATTAACGGAACTTGGATACGGGGTTCATTGTGTGGAAGTATATGAGACACCGAATAATTGCGCGGTTTATGAGGAAGAGTAGATGAAAGTAGTAGAAAAATTCACTAGTATTAATGGGGAAGGCACACGGGCGGGAGAATTGGCAGTCTTTGTTCGTTTCAAAGGATGCAATCTGCGTTGTAGCTATTGTGATACTATGTGGGCCAATGAACCGGATTGCCCATATGAAGAGGAAACCCCAGAAGAGATTTTAAATTATGTTTTAGAAACCGGAATTCGCAATGTGACACTTACAGGTGGAGAACCGTTACTGCAAAAAGACATTAGAGAATTGATCCACCTTCTTTTACAAGCCGGCTTACAGGTCGAAATTGAGACAAATGGCGCAGTTGATTTATCTGCATTTTGTGAAGAACGTCCGGTATTTACAATGGATTATAAGTTACCGTCAAGCGGGTGCGAAGAATATATGATAACAGAGAACATGGAACTGCTGGGAAAGGATGACACTGTAAAGTTTGTATGTGGCAGCCAGGAGGATCTGTTAAAAGCATTGGACGTGATTCAGACTTATGATCTGACAAACAGGTGTCATGTGTATCTTAGTCCTGTTTTTGGATCCATAGAACCAGTGCAGATTGTAGAATTTATGCTGAAACATCGGTTGAATGGTGTGCGTCTGCAGATTCAGATGCATAAAGTAATCTGGGATCCAAATGAACGGGGCGTATAAATAAGTAGTGAGGTGATGGAGATGAAAGCATTAGTTCTCTTTAGTGGAGGAATTGATTCAACAACGGCATTAGGACTGGCAATCAAAAAGTACGGGAAAGAGCAGGTGATTGCACTCTCGGTTTCCTATGGACAGAAGCACGATAAAGAAATCAGGGCTGCAATAGCAGTTGCCGAATATTATGGCGTGGAGCATCTGTTCCTGGATTTAAGCAAGATATTTCAATATAGCAACTGTTCACTGCTTCAACAGTCCACGGAAGAAATTCCGGAGGAGAGTTACGCAGAGCAGATTTCAAAAACAAATGGCGATAAGCCTGTAAGCACATATGTACCGTTCCGAAATGGGTTATTTCTTTCTTCGGCAGCAAGTATCGCACTGAGCAAGGAATGTGGAGTGATTTATTATGGAGCTCATGCAGATGATTCTGCCGGTTTTGCTTATCCGGATTGCTCACCGGTATTCAATCAGGCGATGAATGAAGCAATCTGGGAAGGCTCCGGGCATCAGCTGAAAATAGAAGCTCCTTTTGTAAATGTATCCAAAGCCGAAGTAGTACGGATTGGATTAGAACTGGGAGTTCCGTATGAGTTGACATGGTCCTGTTACGAAGGGGGAGAGAAGCCTTGTGGAAAATGCGGAACATGCATTGATCGCGCAGCAGCATTTCAGGCGAATCACGTAGAAGACCCTGCGTTGAGATAGAGGAGGAAGCAATGAGAGAAAAAGAAAATTTAACATTATTGGGAAATCAGCAAACAGAATACCGTATGGATTATGATCCGTCTGTATTGGAGGCATTTCAGAATAAACATCCTGAAAACGATTACTTCGTCAAGTTTAACTGCCCGGAATTCACAAGTCTGTGCCCGATCACCGGACAGCCAGATTTTGCAACGATCACGATTTCCTATGTTCCGGACGAACGTCTTGGACCCCTCCGTCCCCATGAGTAGATTAGAATACCATTACAGAGAGGTTGACATATATGAGCAGAGTAGTAGGAATAGACCTAGGAACAACAAACAGCTGTGTGGCAGTGCTTGAGGGCGATCAGCCAACTGTCATACCGAATTCGGAGGGCGGCAGGACCACACCTTCCATAGTAGCCATCACAAAGAATGGAGAGAGACTGGTGGGTGAGGCTGCCAGGAGACAGATGACTGTGAATGTGGACAGAACTATCACATCCATCAAGAGAGCGATGGGAACAACATACAGAAAGAGGATAGACGGCAAGGACTATTCGCCGCAGGAGATATCCGCCATCATACTTGCAAAGCTGAAGAGCGATGCTGAGAGTTATCTGGGAGGACCGGTATCTGATGCAGTCATAACAGTTCCGGCTTACTTTGACGACAGCCAGAGACAGGCCACAAAGGACGCCGGAAGAATAGCGGGACTGAATGTGCTTCGAATCATAAATGAGCCTACATCGGCGGCTCTCGCCTATGGTCTTGACAATGGACAGGCGCAGAAGATACTTGTATACGATCTGGGCGGAGGAACATTTGACGTGTCTGTTATAGAGATAGGGGACAGCGTCATAGAGGTTCTTGCCACCGCGGGAGACAATCATCTGGGCGGAGATGATTTTGATGAGAGGTTGCTGGACTACGTCATCAAGACCTTTAAAAAGGAGACAAAGGTCAATCTGGCGAAGGATATCACGGCATCCCAGCGAGTGAGGGAAGCCTGTGAGAATGCCAAGAAGGAGCTCTCATTTGCGCAGACTGCACACATCAATCTGCCATTTATATCGACAGTGAAGAATCAGCCGGTGCATCTGGATATGACGATAACCAGGGAGCAGTTCAACGAGCTCACCTATGACCTGGTGGAGAGAACGGCGGGACCTGTAAACCAGGCATTATCCGATGCGGGCATAACGAGAAATCAGATAGACAAAGTGCTGCTGGTGGGTGGCTCCACCCGTATACCGGCGGTTGTGGATAAGGTTCGTGCCATAACCGGCAGGGAGCCATCCAAGAATATGAACCCGGACGAGTGCGTTGCCATGGGTGCGGCGGTCCAGGGAAGCAAGCTCAGCGGCGAGCTCACCGTGTCGAACAAGGTGAATGACATTCTCCTCATGGATGTGACACCTCTTTCGCTGTCCATTGAGACCCTTGGAGGCGTGGCAAATGTCATCATTCCGAGAAATTCTGCCATTCCGACCAGGGCATCAAAGATATTTACCACGGCGGGCAATTTCCAGAGGGATGTCGAGATCAAGGTATACCAGGGCGAGCGGCATTTCACAAGGGACAACAAGCTGCTAGGCAACTTCAGACTCAGTGGTATCAAGAGAGCCATGGCGGGCGTTCCTCAGATCGAGGTCACATTTGACATGGATGCAAATGGTATCCTCAAGGTCTCAGCTAAGGATCTGGGCAGGGGTGTGGAACAGCAGATAGTGATCACATCCAGCACCAACCTTTCGGAGGAGGAGATCCGCAGAGCCAGGGAGGATGCGAAGAAGTACGAGGATGATGTGGCTGGAGCCAGAGAGTTCAAAGACATTATGAACGAGGCCGAGGCGTATGTATATAAGGTAGAGAATCTTCTTGAGACCAAGGGCGCACAGCTCGACAAGAAGGAGATGAAACGGATCAAGAGCGACTGCGAGTATCTGAGGAAGCTTGTGACACGAACAGACATGAATCATGTAGATGACGTGGAGATGGGCAGGATGAAGGAAGCCTACAGACAGCTCCAGGAATCCGCAGAGAAACTGGAGACAATGTAAGAATTTGCGAGGAGAATGGTGAATTATGAAAGACAAATTTATAAGATTTATGAGATCCAGGTACGGCAACGATCAGTTGTCATCATTCCTTACCTGGGGCGGATTGATATTTATGGTGCTGGATGCATTTATCAAGACAGGGATATTTTATTTCCTTGGACTTCTCATGTTCATATATGGATATGTCAGGATCATGTCCAAGAACTATGACAAGCGCGCGGCTCAGAACAGATGGTTTATGGAGCACACCGCAGGCGTGAGAAATATATTCAAGCGTGCGAAGAAACAGAAGGAAGCCGGCAAGGAATACAAGATATTTGTCTGCAGCAAATGCCAGCAGATGATCAGAGTTCCAAGGGGAAAGGGCAAGATAGAGATCAGATGCCCTAAGTGCGGCAACAGATTTGTGAAGAAGTCTTAGTAACAGCGCAGACGGATAAAGTCTTATGTTGGAATATAGTGTGGAGATTGAGAGATGTTTGGATATATAGTGGTGAACCAGCCTGAGCTTAAGATGAAAGAATATGATGAATACCGTAAGTATTATTGCGGCCTGTGCAAATCGCTGAAGGACAGATATGGTGCCAGAGGACAGATAAGTCTCAGCTATGATATGACATTTCTGGTCCTTCTTCTGACGGGACTGTACGAACCGGAGAAGCACTCGGGCAGCAGAAGATGTATCGCACACCCGACATCGAAGCATACTTATGTACAGAACGAGTACACAGATTATGTTGCTGATATGAACGTGATCCTTACCTATTATAAATGTATAGATGACTGGGATGATGAGCATATGCTTACCCGAAAGCTGTATGCGGATGTACTGCTCGCAGGACAAAATGGCAGGAGGCTCAAGGAAGATTATCAACAGAAGATCCAGGTTATTGCGGAGATGAAAAGGTTTGTAAGGAATGCAAGGAATCTGAGGATAATGTGGTTGCAATTATGAATCCATTCTGTGCTGGGTGGACACAACAACTTCCGACGGCCGTTTTTGATTATGGTAAATTCTTCTTTTTGCTGTCACCGTATGCAGAAGATTTGCAGGTGGAGCCGATGGGAATATCGAATTATGTGTTGCCGCTGATGACGGAGTTCTTGGTAGATAAAAAACCATCGTCGGTATTTGTTGGTAGCGAGCTCAGTCCGGATTTTGATAGACTTCCTATGCCGAAAGTACGGCCAATTCACAAGAATTTCTTAACAAGTCTCGGATATAGTACTTTGGCAAAGAAAAATCTTTGGAGCGTTTTTGCAAATATGGAATCCATGTTGAAAGGTGAAACATCTGACACGGTTGGATACAGATATTTGTTTGGACTTTTACCTTTTGCAATTATTGCGGGAAAAGCAAACCTTTTGATGGAACAGCTTGAGAAAGATGAAAGTAAGCCTTCAAAGAATATTTGTACGATGATGCATGAATATCTCGGTGGTGAAGAATGACACTGCAAAACAATTTGATTCCGATTATTGCAAAAGCATATAGGATTGAACGTGGAACATCAGAACCTGTTGAGCAATGGCGAATGCGTGTGACTTATAGTATGCTTGGGCAGATGGCATACGCATCTCTGTGGGATGTAGAAGAAAATGAACAACCTGTTTCAGTTGTCCATTTTAAATCCCGAATGAAAAAACTCATTGAAAGCTATTGTGACATATTCAATGATCTCCACAAATCTTTTGGCTATAATTACGAAAATCTGCTGGAGGAAATTTATACGATTCAGCTCAATGGTGGGACGCTCTATCATACGTCATACCGACTGGCTCCGACCCAATATTCTTGTGCGACTGCAGAGCAAATTTTGTTTACAAGAGGAATGGCTCCCGGAGAAAAACGATTTGTTAGTGGGCAGGGAACATATCTGCTTTCACAGGAAAAGCAATCCATGAACTCTCCGCAAAGAATGTTTCAACTTCCAGAAAAAACATTGATTGAAACATGGGAACACTTGATGAGAACTGCAAAGTGGAGCTTATTTCATCAAAATGAATCTGTCGAATTTTTGCGGTTGGAACCGCCATTCAAATATGGATACTGGCAACGACAAAAGGAAGAAAGTCACGAAGTGTCTCTCATCCGTATGGGCATAAATGAAAATCGATTTTACTATCTTTATAAAGAAAAAGAGGGGAAATCTTTTGTTAGCCAACTCCCGACGTGGATGACGGATGGACATCGCTACCGTAGGGTGTCGAATGCTCTTTTGGCGGCAAAAGATTCCTTGCCGGTAGCAGTTTATCATGAAGATGGTCCTATTGTTACACTTGCACTTCGATATCTGATGCCCGCAGAAGAATTGGATTTTATAAAGTTATACAGTTGGCCGACCTCCTGCATTGAATTGCCGCACGATTTCAATCGGATTTTTGCGAAAGATGTGTTCTACGCAGTAAAGAAAGCGTTAGAACCGATTGGATACCAATTTGTAAAGGAATGATAAAATGTCAAACGGAGCAAATTCGATTCATCAGAAGCTTCGCCATGATCTCGAAGACTATATCAAGGCACAGTATTTTGGAAAGTCACCACTTCTGCTATCAGCTGTGGAACAGCATTTGGATGACGAGGGACTTCTGTATCAAAAACCTTTTATTGAGTCATCACCGGCTTATAAAAGTGTA
>OGYE01002852.1_pt1 | contig 10282 bp, 1 predicted proteins | sample 1576471 | NCBI WGS metagenome assembly OGYE01 (sample SAMEA3541532, study PRJEB24748) | human gut metagenome | biome: human gut; feature: human-associated habitat; material: faeces | place: China | collected 2012 | reverse complement strand
GAAAAGCGTGATGAAAGGACAAAAGCATAAAAAGGAAGGAACCCCGCAGAACAAGCACGGGAAAGCATTGCTCCGCCCCTCTGCAGGGCGAAATTTCGCCGGGAAAGCCATTGACAAAGGGGCTGAAGTTTGTTACAATAACCGATAACCTACGGCAAACTGAGGCTGGAAGATTCCAGTTTCGGCAAAAAAAGACGCATTACGAGGAGGATTTTCGCCCATGCTGCAAAAGGTTGTTCGGGAAGGTCTTACGTTCGATGATGTGCTGCTGGTTCCGGCCCGCAGTGAAGTGCTGCCCAAGGAAGTCGATCTTTCGATTCAGCTCACCCCTGTGATTAAGCTGAACATTCCGCTGATGTCTGCCGCAATGGACACGGTAACGGATTCCCGCATGGCCATTGCAATGGCGCGCGAAGGCGGTTTGGGCATCATCCACAAGAACATGTCCATTCAGGCACAGGCAGAGGAAGTTGACAAAGTAAAACGTTCAGAGAATGGTGTTATCACAGATCCATTTTTCCTTTCTCCGGAACACACTTTACAGGATGCTGAAGATCTCATGAGAAAGTTCCGTATCTCCGGCGTTCCGATCTGTGAAGGTGGCAAATTAGTTGGTATTATCACAAACCGTGACTTAAAATTCGAGACAGATTTCACAAAAAAAATCAGTGAGAGCACGGTTCAAGCGATTGCCCAGCTTGTTGACGGCCCGGCCCACTTCGTTCAGACCAGCATTCGTCTGTCGAATCTCATCATCCAGCTTCGCATCAGCCGCCTGATAATCAGATTTGACCTCATTGAGCTGTTTCATATTCACCGCATCACCATTTTCTTTACCATCGCCAACGTTGCGGATGGTATTGCCATTGGCGTTGAGGCCCTTATTGTCGACATACGTATTATCTCCGACCTTGAGTGAATCACTGGTCAAAGCCGTTCCCTTGCCAACCTGGACACCGTCGTTGTTGACCACGGTGGATCCGGAAGTAAAGGAATCGGCCTTCACAGATTTGGCTTCGATGGAACCTTTCTCTCCATCAAGTTTCACATCTCCGAGGTTAACCTGTTTGGACAGGTTAATTTCATAGTTGGTTTTACCTTTATCATCAGTGGTAGGCTTGATGTCCAGATTCTTGTCCGTATTGGAAACCGTGGTATGCTGACCGGCCGTCTGGTAAATGTCATTCATCCGGTTGTTCAGCTTGCCGATGGCCGTAGTAGTATTGTCACCATCCGTAATTTCTTTACCTTGAACGGTAGAGTATTTTTTATCCCCTACCTTGTCATTCAGGTTGTTGATGGCTTCCACAACGGAAGTGGGCTGAACCGTATCCCCGTTTTTCTTCTTGAGATCATCGGCAATTTCATTTACAGTCCCCACTTCGCTGGCTTTGGCCACGTCTTTGATGACCACTTTTCCTTTAACATCTTCCGGTTTGGTTCCATCTCCCGTAATGATGTCAATGGATACTCCCTGGGATTTTGTACCATCCCCATTGTCTATGGTCTGGACGCTGTACGAGCCATTTCTGATATGCTGTTCATTCTGGGCAGCAGTAGAAGTTGCTGTGGAGATAGCTTCTGCCAGCTGGCCCTCTGTTGCAGCTTTGCCAGAATTTTTATAGCCGCCTGCAGAGGCTTCCTGACTTACTTTGGAAGCGTCCCAATGGATGTTGCTCAGATTGCTTACCGTGCGGTCTGTACCACTGCTGCTAATCACAACCCCATTGGTGCCTACAGTGACGCTGTTGTTCTTCAACGTTATACCGCCAGCCTGGAGAGATCCATCTGTGCCCAGATCGATATCTTTATTCAGCTGGATCTGGATGGCCCCGGTCTGGCCGGATCCTGCCGCATCCGTATAGGCTACGGTTTTCACATTCCCAGCCTTTACCAACTTGCCGTTTTCATCATAGGTACCATCCCCACGAACAGCAATGGTACTGCCCAAAGCTTGGGTAACGTTTTTATCACCGCCATTGTTGGCTCCCTCATCAGCAGTCAGACCATATCCGCCGCCTCCTTTAACTATGGAAACGTTTTCAATGGCCTTTTTCAACTGAGCTTCTGTAGCCGCCCGGTCTCCCTGATAGTTGGACTGATTCCATTCGGTGTTGGATAGGCCGGTGATGTAATAGCCCTTATTGGGATTGGCACCGCCGCCATTCTGCAGACCGATGACCAAATCGTTGACCGTATTTCCGTCGCTGCCCGTTCCCATCCCGGTAAAGCTGATGGAAGTCATGCCGGTGACCACCGGATTCAAGGCATAGGTAAAGCTGTTCCCGGCCTGGTTCAGCAGCAGATTATCTCCAGCCTGGAGAGTCACAGCTGTACCCGCCGTTACATTGGAAACCGCCGTTCCCGTTGCTTTCCCAGTCCCTGTCTGTCCGGAAGTCACCGTCCAGTAGGAATCGTTAATGGCATCGACCACATCCTGGGTGGTAGCCACCCCGTCTTTGGCTGTTTTGGCTTTGCCGCCATTGGTGGTGATTTCCTGTGTCTGGACATCATACTGGATTGTTGCTCCGGAATCAGATTTATTAACAGTCACTTTAGCGAAGTTCCCACTCTTTACGGATACCTGGGCCCCTGCCCCGATATTGGTAGCCTGGGCCGTATCATCTCCGGTCAGTTTCCATCCGCTGCCCACCTGCTGCTTCAGTTCATAAAGCTGGCCGCCGTTGACAGCTTCCTTGGAACCTTCCTTTAGTTCGCCATCTGCTACGCCGGTAATCTTCTGGTTCCCTGCGGAAATGCCACTGTTGGTAAATTTGATATTGTTTCCAACTATCAGTCCAGAATTGTCCAGTACTACATCTTTGCTGGTATCCGCTGTATCGGTATTGGAAGAATGAAGCCGGATTTCTGTAGTATGCTGAGTCAGGGAGTTACCATCTTTGTCCGTTACTTTCAATCCTTCTCCGGTAAGGACAGCCTGATTATTCTTGGCATCCACAGCCGTAACAGACTGGAGCCCGGTAAGATCTTCGGCCAAGCTGTAGGTAAAGGCAGTGCCATTCTGAGTCAGTTTCAGATTGTTCCCGGCGTCCAGAGTCACCTTATCTCCCGGTTTGATGATTTGGGCATTTCCCGTGGCATTGCGTGCCTGGATGGTCCAGCCTCCGTTGACCGTGTTGGCCAACGCATCCAGCTGGCCCTTGTTCACCGCATCCGTAGTGTCAGTACCGGCAAGCACACCGGTGATTTTCTGGTTTCCAGCATTGATGCCGGATTTCAGTACGCTGGGCCCGCCGGTAATGGTCAGGCCATTGGTATCCAACGTGCTGTTGCCAGCGGTGACGGAATCAAGAGCAATCGCCTTGTTCAGTTTCACTGTCAAAGTAGCATTGCCATCCTCATCCGCCGTAGTCACTACGCCAATATTTTTGTCCGACAGCTTGGTAGAATCAGTTGTACCACCTACCACATTGAGCTGTTTGCCCAATTTCACTTTTTTAGCATCTGCATCATCGCCTTTGACATTGAAGCCGGTTTCAGTAGTACCGGAAGCAGACGCCTGTACCAGACGTTTGACATCACTGATATTGGCCGCATTGGTGTCTGTATCGCCGCCGCTGGCTATATCAGTGATCTGCTTGCCGCCATTGTTCAAGCCGTTGGCAGTCAGGGAAACTGACTTATTTCCAGTACCCGACGAAACAATTGTCACCCCACCTGCAGTGAGCGTTGTAGTAACTCCATTTTGAGCAGCAGTCGTCAAGCTCTTGATACCCGTCAGCGTATCATTCAGCGTATAGGTGAAATCCGTACCGTTCTGGGAAAGTATCAGGTTATTGCCTGCTTTAAGTCCGACAGTCGTTCCGGTCTTGATTGCCGTAGCCGTACCGTCGTTGGCTTTAATGTTCCAAGCCGCACTGTTGATAGCCTGAGCTACATTCTGCGCTGTCGCTACGCCGTCAGTGGTGGGCTCTGTTATCTTGCCAGTCGCTGTATCAGCAGTAAGCCCTGCTGTCTTAATGGTATAGGTGACCTTTGCACCCTCTGTACCATCCGGCTGCACCGACGCCGTTGCATACGTCGTATCACCAAAGGTGACTTTCTTGCCTGCGCCGATATCTGCGACTTTCTGACCATTGCTTCCAACAATCTGCCAACCATTCGTGACTTGCGTCTGTACAACATCGAGCTGGCCCTTATTGACAGCATCCTTGGTATCCGTGCCGTCCGCAACATTTTTGACCTGTTGACTTCCCATGGAAATACCGCTGGTAGTGATGGAAACCTGCTTGCTGACATCGTTGTTCTTGATAACCAAGCCAGTATTAGTAAGGCTCATATCACCGTTGGAAACGCCATTGGTATTCAGAGTCGTGTTACCAGTCTTTACAGAATCAAGCGCGATATCCTTCTTCAATTTCACCGTCAGAGTAGCATTGCCCACGGCATCAGCTGTGGTCTCCACACCGATGTTACCCGTAGACAATTGTGTAGAATCAGTAGTGCCGCCAACCACATTGAGCTGCTTGCCAAGTTTTACCGTCTGAGACGTTGTATCATCACCTTTGACTTTGAAGCCGGTATTGGTTGTCGTCGTCGAAGCATTACTGATTGCATCCTGCAAATCACCAATATTTGCAGCATTGGTTCTTTCCGTACCGCCGCTGGCCACATTCCTGATTACATGGTTGCCGTTATCCAAACCTTCAGAGGTCAGAGAGACGGACTGAGCCCCTGTCCCAGTCGGTGCAATGGTCACACCAGTGCCAGAGACAGTTGTAGCATTTCCGCTGGCATCCTTTGCTGTTACTGTAGTGAATTCTGGCGTATCCGAAAGAGCAACCTCTATAGACTTCGAGTCTGCCGTGGTGGAGACCTGGACGTTCTTGCCAGCCTGGAAGTTCAGCTTATCTCCGGCTTTGATGGTGCTCTTCTTGTCATTGTCATTATTTGCTGTGACGGTGAAGCCCTGCTGTAACGTGGTGATATTGTTGGCATTTGTATGAGCGGCATCCGATACACTTTGGAGCTGATCTTCCGTTGCCGCCCGTCCGCTTACTGCTTTGGTCGTACCTACTACCCAGGTCGTATTGCTCAGGCCTGTAACAATCTGGTCACTGCCGGACTTGCCGATAGATACGCCGCCAATAGATGCCGTACCGGCATTGCCATTGATAGTCGCCAGATTACCAGCTGTAATAGTGCCATTTGTGCCATTAACAATGATACGGTTGGTTTCGTCGGTAGAATTGCCCAGGGTAATAGAATCCTTGAGGTCATAGGTCACAGTACCGCTTGTGCCAACCTTGGCAGTGGTATTCGTTCCATCTTGGAAATTCAAGCCGTCTGCCAGCTTGACACTCTGAGCAGTGCCATTATTATCTTTGACAGAGAGATTGTCCACAGAAATAGTAATCTGCTTCGAGCCTTTTGTCGTCGTGACTTCCGCATTGTCCCCTGCTGTGAAGTTCAACGCATCGTCGGCTTTGACCGTGCTTTCGGTCGTCGTATCACCATTGGCCTGAACTTTGAATCCGTGCTGCAAGGTGGCGATATTGGTATTGGCGGTATTCAGATTTTCTGCGACGCTCTGCAGCTGATTTTCTGTAGCTGCCCGTCCATCCACGGCCTGCGTAGTTCCGACTGTCCAAGTCTTGTTGGTCAAGCCTGTGATAACCTGATCCGTGCCCGACTTGCCGATGGACACGCCGCCGATAGAAGCTGTACCCGCCTTGCCATTGATAGTCGCATCCATACCAAGGGTAATCATCCCCTGCGTGCCGTCTACAACAATATGGTTGTTACTGTCTGTTTCAGCACCTAATTCAATCTTATCGTTCAGATTATAGGTAATGGTGCCGTTATCACCTGCCACAGCCGTGGTATTCTTGCCGTTATTAAACGTCAGACCCGTAGCCAAAGCCACATCCTTTGCAGTCGTATCTGTACCAGCCTTATAGTAAAGGTTAGATACGCTAACGGTATAGTTGGTATGTCCGTCTTCTGATGCAGTATTAGGAGTAATCGTTACATTGTTGTTTCCCTGAGACAGAGTTGTCTTAGCCGCTTTTACCTGACCGTAGTTGGCCGCATCAGCATTGGCTTCGCCATCAGATACGTTCATAATCTTCTTTCTGCCTGCATTGATTCCTGTCGCCAATACACTTGGGCCATTTGTAATGGTCAGACCATTTGTATTCAATGTGCTGTTGCCGGATGTCACAGTATTCGCAGTCACAGCAGTTGCAGTTACCGCACCGGTAGTCAAGCTACCATCTGTGCCCAGGTTGACGTTCTTATTGAGTTTCACTGTCAGCGTGCCATTGCCATCGGAAATGACTCCAATGTTATTCTCAGTCAGCTTGCTGGTATCTGTCGTACCGCCCTTGACGTTGAGCTTATTGTTCAGTTTCAGCGCAGAGTCGGTCCCTGTATCGCCGCCGAATTTCAGTCCGTCATCGGTAGTAGCTACGGTTTTGTCGTTGACGAGAAGGCGTGTCGTGGCAGTTCCGTTCACATCAGCAGTCGTTGTTGAGCCGCTGGTGCGGAGGGTGACGCCATTTTTACCGCTGGCATCTTCCAGTGCAAGGGTACCGCCATTAACACTGGTGCCGTCGAGTTTCAGGGTTTCCTGATAGCTGTAAGTGGTAGTGGACGTGCCATCATCAGCAGTTGTGGTATTGGCAGTGGTCTTTCCCATGGATGCGGTGTTCAGGCCCTTGAGGTTGCTGGCCAGTTTGACATGGAGAGCATCGTTTTCTGCAATGACGGCAATGTTCTTGTCGGTAATCTTGGTGCCGTCCACATTGGTCACAGACTTGCCGTCGGTGGTCTTTGTGACGGATACACCTTCTGCGCCGCCGGTGATGGCAAGCTTTTCGTTGGATCCCTTGGCCACCACATTGACATCATTAGCTGCTGTATCGCCGAAGCCGGAGTTGTCGCCACCAAAGCGGATCTGGCGCGTCAAGGCGTAGAGCTGGGAGCCGTTGACGGCGTCAGTACTATTGGGGCCGACAAGGCCAGCCGATACATTCTGGATACGGCGGGTAGCATTTTCACTGCCAACGGTCACGATACCGGTGGCCTGACTGCCTGCATAAGTGTAGGCGCTGTCATTGCTATAGGTATAGTCTTTATCATAGTTGATCACACCAGCAGAGATACCATCCTCATCCATGGCTGCGATATTGGCCGCATGGATGTGCTGGGCTTCGTATTTCTGCTTGATGGCCGTCTGTTCGGCTTCTGTCGTAGCCTTTTTATACTCATCCGAGGCAAGCGCTTCGGCATCACCCTTCGCTTTCGCCAACTCTATGGCTTCCGCCGTGGCCGACTTGGACGCCGTAGCAGAAGAGCCGGTGCCGAGGTAGACGGAGTTACCGAGCGTAGCCTTTACATCATTGCCGAGAATCTGGAGATTGGATACAGGCGTCGACTGCTGGGTCGCATCGACGGTATTTTTATAACCAAGGATGGTATCCCTCTGCACCGTGCCCCAGGTTGTAGTGTTGATATCGGTATTGCCCTTGACCGTATTTTCACTGCCTACGACGGCAATCTGCTTCACGGTCTGCGTGTAGTCACCAGCCGTACCGTTCTCGATAGTATTGTTGTTACCCAACAATGATACATCGCTTAGGACGTTCTTCTCACCATTCTGATTCAGCGTATTACTGTTGCCTACAGCATATACGTCGGTGATGGCATTGCTGGAATTGGACGATGAAACAGACTTGATTTCATTTGAAGAGCCATATATACCGCTATTTTGTACAGCATCTGCAGCACTTTGACTATTAGTAACGCTATTGGAATTACCGGTGGTCATAACCCCCTTGCCGTTATTCGTGTTGTTCTTGCCAAGTGTAACCGAGTCGGTTCCATAAGCTGTGCTGCTGGTGCCTATCACGACAGCGTTTTCATTCAACGCCTGTGCATTATCACCAATAGCGATAGATGCCGCACTATTCGCCTTAGCTCCCGTACCAAAGGCAATTGCATTATTATCACGCGTTTCTGCACCATAGCCAATGGCAATGGACTGAATACCTACTTTCGTCACCGGAGAGCTCGTCGTATTTGCAGTATACGTAGTGGCCCGAGTGCCAATGGCGATAGAATTATCCGTCTGAGCGATGGCAGATGTACCAATTGCTACGCTGCTCGTCCCTTCCGAAGAAGTCGGATGCGGATTATCTGCCGTCGTTGTATTGGTAGACGGATTGTTCGCTGTACCAATGGCAATACTCAGTGTCCCGCTAGCCGAAACGTTATTACCGATTGCCAAAGCCTTGACACTGCTCGCCTTAGCATTCGGACCGATGGCCATAGCATCCGCATCACCATCGCCATTAGCCCCAGTATTATTGGAGTTTGTCGATTGAGAAGCTGAATTGATTGAAAAATACTTTACTCCGGAGTTCTTGATATTCTGATTTACTTCTGCAATCTTGTTATCAATTTCCGTCGTAGAATAGGTCTTCAACTGTGACGTATCAATGCCCTTAATGGTATTTTCAAGATCGTCGGATACCTTCTGCAACTGTTTGACGGTAACGACATCTTGATCCGCAGAGCCGTCAGCTACATTCGAGATTCTTCGCAAGGTAATTGTGCTATCCGAAGCATTTCCTTTACCACCTACTGAAATATAATAAGATGGTGCTGCTGTATTTGTCCATTTGCCAGTTCCAGTAGGGGTTCCCGTCGCAATCGCACCAGCACCGAGAGCAATGTTACCATTCGATGCACTAGCCGTATTACCGATAGCAATACTGCCAGAACCAGAACTCGTTGCACTATTTCCCAAGGCCATACCAGAGTCACCTTGTGCCGATGCGCCTTCACCCAGAGCGACAGCACGGTTCACTGCATGGGTATTATGACCAATGGCAATTGATGAGACGATATTCTGGTTCGTATTGCCCTCGACATAATTGGCGTCTGCACCAATGGCAATGTTATAGCCATTCTGCGGATTGGTATCCGTTGTACTAGTTACATTCTTGATACCGTAACCAGCATTGGTACCGATGGCGATGTTATTACTGCTCAGCACTGAACTGCCCGCAGACGCACCAATGGCTACGTTCTGCATCCCTTTGACGTTGTTACCTGCTGACGTGCCGATAGCTACGAGCGATCCATTTTTCTCTTTATTATCTTCTGCCGTGCCAACACCGGCGTTATAGCCGATGGAAATCGATTTGTTGACATCAGCCACAGCACCATTGCCGATGGCTAATGAATCGTCATTCAGAGCATTAGCATTTTTGCCAATAGCAAGGCCGCCATAGGCAGCAGATGTACTCGTACCAATAGCGATACCGCCGCCGTTATCGTCGGTCTTAGCATTGCTGCCGATAGCAATAGAATCTGCATTATGAGCTTCTGCCTTATAGCCGATGGCCGTCGTCCGAGCCGAGTGCGTGTTGGCGTTGTCGCCGATGGCAACGGAGCTTTCGGCACCACTGTCCGCCGATGCCTGATAGCCTGCGACAAAAGCCTGTTTTGTCTGGCTGGCTTTGGCACCGCTGCCGATAACCGTCGTATTCTCACCTTCGGAGATGCTGGCTCCGTTGCCGATGGCCATGGAAGTTTGGGAGTTATAGACATTGGCACCATCGCCAATAGCTGCTGAGCCGGTTTTAACGATAGCTGCTGCCGAATCACCGTCGGTGGCTCCATTCGTCACCTTGGCACCTTTGCCAAGCGCCAGGGCTTCATTGCCTTCGCTGACTGCACCGTTGCCGATGGCGATGGAATCCACGCCGCCCGCTGCGGACAGCGTCCCCGTCGTGCCATTGGTCAGCGTGATGGGCTTATCCGTGCCGCCTGTTACAGCTGATTTGCCAAGAGCAATACTGCCGGTAGCCGTCTTGTTAATCGTAGCACCATTGCCGAGGGCCATGGCATCTGACACCTTGTTGACGGTGGCACTCGTGCCAAAGGCGATGGAGTTGTCGCCGCCGTCTACTTTCGCACCACTGCCGATGGCGGTGCTCCCCGTCGACACAGCCGTGCCAGAAGGATTCAGGACACTTGCTCCCTTGCCAAACGCAAGGGCCTGATTGCCGCTTGCCTTAGCTGTATCGCCGATGGCCACGCTGCTTTCGCCGCCCTTGGCATCAGTCGTCGTGGTTGTAGTGCCATCTGAAGTGCTGGTCTCCGCTTCGTAGAATCTTTACTGTTTTTCCTTCTGAATGGTCAAATAATATGAAATTTTCCAACAAATCAAGGAAGTTATCCTTTTTGCATATACCTCTAAGCATCGTTTCAAGTGCAACATTACCTTCTTCCTGCTCAGACAATCTTTTCC
>OGYE01002849.1_pt1 | contig 10291 bp, 9 predicted proteins | sample 1576471 | NCBI WGS metagenome assembly OGYE01 (sample SAMEA3541532, study PRJEB24748) | human gut metagenome | biome: human gut; feature: human-associated habitat; material: faeces | place: China | collected 2012 | reverse complement strand
GAGGATAACCACGCCGATCTCACGGGCGTCAAGATTGAACGCCAGGCCGAGCGTGCCGTCCTCGAAGGTCAGCAGCTCGTTGGCCATGCAACCAGGCAGTCCCGTCACGTGCGCAATGCCGTCGCCGGCCGTCGCGACATAGCCCACTTCCTGGGTGGGGGTGTCACTCGGCTTGTACGACTCGACGAAATCATCGAGCGCCTTGCGTATCGTGGCGGGATCAATGGTAAGTTCTGCCATGATCACTCCTTATTGTTGGAAAATTTCATGTCGGGCTCCGTCGCCGCGTGTGGCGCGGCCCGGAACCGTATCGTCAGGCTTTCGCCCTTACCGTGCGGTGCAGCTGCTGGAGCTGGGCGACCACGGTGTTATCCGTGACCTCGTCGCCGACCTGGATGCGCATGCCGCCGAGGACCGTGGGGTCGACGACCGAGTTGATGTGCACCGGATGGTCGAGCTTCGCGGAATATACGGCGGTCAGTCGCTTGATCTGGTCGATGTTCAGCGGCGACGCGGTGGTCACGGTAATCATCGACTCGCCCATGTGGCGCGAGAACTTGTTGATCAGCCACTGGATGGTCTCCAGATAGCGCCGGTTGCGCGGGTTGCACGCGGCGTGTTCCGCCAGCCGGAGCGTGACCTCGTTGAACTCGGTCTTGCCCAGCACGGCGTTCAGCAGATCGATGCGCGCCTTGGCGGGTACGCTGTCGTCATTGAGCTTCGAACGCAGAACCGGCAGGTTGAGCAGCGCGGAATGCAGCTCGGCCAGTTCCACGGACACGCGCAGGGTGACGCCCGCGGCATCCGCGTAGTACATCATGGCGTCAACGCCGAAGTCTTCGACGGCGTTGGCGATGTGCGCGGCACGGCTCCATTTGCGACCGACCAGATCGCTCATGATCTCCAGGGTCATGGGATGGGCCTGGGCACCGATGAGCTCCTTGAGCACGCCGATCTTGTCGTCGACCGGACGTGACGGATCGGTGAGAGCGCGTTCGAGCTGCACGGTGTGGTCAAGCACGTTGGTGATCGTGAACAGTTCGTTGCCGATACGCCATGCGTCCTTGCCGGTCGAGCGCAGCTTGGGCGCCAACTCGTCACGCGAAACGCGATCCGAGATGCGGGATGCCTCTCCTCGCATTGGTCACCTCCCTTTCCGGAACGCCGGAATCACTTCTTGTCGTTCGTGTCCAGGTCGTCGATCATCTTGTCGATCATCGAGGACTGCACGTCGTCGCTTTCAAGCTTGGCACCGAGAATCTTGCCGGCCAGGGCCGTGGCAAGAGTACCGACTTCGCCCTTGAGGGAGACCAGCGCCTGCTGCTGCTGCGACTCGATGGAGCGCTGCGCGTTGGCGGTGATCTGGGCGGCGTCGGACTCCGCGCGGGAGCGTGCGTCGGCGATGATGTGGGAAGCTTCGGCACGGGCGTCGTCACGAATCTTGGAGGCTTCGACGCGAGCGGTGCTCAGCTGGGCCTCGTACTTGCTCTTGGCGGCGTCGGCATCCTTCTTGGACTGCTCTGCCTTGGCGATGTTGCCTTCGATCTTAGCCGCACGCTCATCGAAGATGGCGTTGAATTTCGGCATGAAGAACTTGTGGAAGAACAGCGCGACGATGACAAGGATGATCAGGGACCACACGATGTCGTAGACCTGCGGAATGAACAGCTTGAGGCCGTCACTTGCGGCTATTGTCATCATGAAGCCCTCCTTTCAATGTCGAATAAACGTGTGAATCGTCGCCTGTCGTCTCACTTAACGATCAGGGCGGCCACGAAGCCGAGCAGACCCAGCACCTCGACCAGTGCGAGGCCGATGAACATGATCATCTGGATCTTGCCGCTCACCTCGGGCTGACGGGCGGTGGACTCCATCGCCTTGCCGAACAGGATGCCCAGGCCGAGGCCGGGGCCGAGGGTCGCGAGGCCGTAGCCGATGACGGAAAGGCTGCCGGTGACCTGAGCGAGAGTAATGATGTCCATTTCTGTTTCCTTTCTAACGTAACCGTTAAAAAAACTTGGTTAATTTCTTCAGTTGTCTCGGGAATTGCACAGTATTCGTATTGTCCGTGGTGAGTCTCACGCGGGTGCGGCTCATTCCTCCGGGTAGCTCATGCTGATGTACACCGTCGAGAGGATGGCGAACACGTAGGCCTGCAGGAAGGCGACGAACGCCTCGAACAGGGTGAGCACCAAACCGAAGACGAACCACAGCGCGCCGACGGGGATGCCGGCAAGCTTATTGGTCGCGTCGATGACCCAGTACTGTGCAAACGCCAGGCAGGATGCCACGAGCAAGTGCCCGGAGATCATGTTGGCGAACAGACGGATGGTCAGCGATGCGGGGCGGATCAGCACCAGCTCGCACAGCTGGATCGGCGCCAGCAGGATGTACACCGGCCACGGCACCCCCTTGGGGAAGCACTCGTCGCGGATGTAGCCCCACAGGCCCTTCTCGCGTGCTGCGGTGATCCAGTACTGGATGAGCACCCAGACCGCGAACACCAGCGGCATGACCACTGTGGCGGTGGCCGCCATGTTCATGCCGGGGATGATGCCGCACAGGTTGAACACGAAGATCGTGAAGAACAACGTCGAAATCATCGGCACGTAACGCTTGCCGCGCAGCTCGCCCATGACCTGATATACGACGCTGTCGCGCACGAAGTCGATGCCCATCTCGACCACGCCTTGCCAGCGGCCGGGGATGAGCTTGGCGCGCTTCGCCGTGATACCGAGCACCACGAGAAGCACCACGGTCGCCACGATGCGGATCAATATGATGCGATTGATCGCGAAGGGGGTTCCCTGGAACAGGATCTCGGGAGGAAGAAAATCATTGACCGTTGGCAGTTCGGGACCGCTGTCGGCCGCCAATAGTGCGCCCGTACCGACCGCATCTACCATATCGCGCCTCCTGCTCTCATTATCAGCTGTCAGTTTAGCCCAACGGTTGAGGCGAATGTGACGTTTGGATATCGTCCGTCCAGCCGTTATCGAAGCTGCCCGGGCATAAGACCGACCAACCGGAGTTCCTGCCCAGACATTCCGCTCCGAATGACTAAGTGATTATCCTATGACCACCTTGGACAACACGCAACATGCCTTATTTTTCAAGGGCTGTACGGCGTTTCTTCTCCAAATTTGTGAGCGTTAACATATTGGTCATTGTCTCATTATTTGGACATTTTTTTAAACACCGCTCATAAGGCATGGACAAAAGAGGCGGTATTCCACCTATTGAGCACGGCGATGGCCCTCTTTTGTACGCCATGTGGACACCAAACCGTGCTAATGCAACAAATCTCGAATCTCCGCCCAATTACAGCGGGATTCCGAGGTCATCTGCGCCCTCCAGATCCGAAAGACCATCAGCGGGAGCCGACCGGGATGGTCCCAGATCCCCGTCAAACGACCGCAGCGCAGGCGAGAACCATCATTCGCCACGTATCACGCCGTAGTCGTCATGGACGAACGGTGAGAAATCGTCCTTGCGCGGGCCGGCGGGCGCGTGGCGGAAACGATCGATGCCAAGCCGGCGCTCCGCCCGCAATCCGGGCACTTCGGTGAGATCGTACGGCGTGGTCTGATACACCCAGTTCAGCCAATTGCGCCACAGCAGATTCGCGTGCGATCGCCATGCGAACAACGGCTCAAGGTGCGGATCGTCATGCGGGAAGTAGTTGTGCGGGAACGGGACGTTGCTCATCCCCTTCGCCATGTCGCGCTCGTACTCCTCCTGGAGCGTCGTCTTGCCGTACTCCCAATGGCCGAGAGCGAACACTTCGGAGAAATCGCGAGTGGCGATCAGGCCAGGCCCGGACTGCGGACCCCAAGTGAGCACTTGCAAGTCGGGATTCGCCGCCACGTCGGCCTCGTTCACACCCGCCAGACGGGAGTGCGGCTGCAGCGCGATCTCGTCGAAACCATTGGTCAGGAAGCAGTACTCGTCCTGCAGGTACTGCGGGAACACCCCGAATATCTTCTCCGGCAGGTCAACCTTGCGCACGCCATACCGGTAGTTGAGCGCCCCCATCGCGCCCCAGCACAGGTACATGGTGGAGAACACATGGGTGCTCGCCCAGTCGAGAATCGACTTGAACTCGTCCCAGTAATCGACCTGGTCGAACGGCAGGTGCTCGACCGGGGCTCCGGTGACGACGAAACCGTCATAGTAGTTGTCGCGGAAGGCATCCAGCGTCTCATAGAACTTGACCAGGTGATCGTGACTGACATGGGTCGGTTCGTGGGTGGATGTCTTCATGAAGTCGATTTCGACCTGCAGCGGCGATTTGGAGATCAGGCGCAGCAGCTGCGTCTCGGTTTCGACCTTCTTGGGCATCAGATTCAGGATCACCAATTTGAGCGGTCGCACACGCTGGCGCTCCGCCTCGGGCTTCTCCAGGGCGAAGATGCGTTCCGAGTCGAGGATGGCACGCGCGGGCAGGCCGCTTGGGATCTTGATAGGCATGTTCTTATTATGGCAATGGCCGGGATATTGATACGCCGTCAGGTTATCGCCATGAGTTATGACCGGTTATCAATCCCGGCATTTCACTCAGCGCAAAAATCCGACACGCCGATTTGACAATCTCGCATTCTCCCCTATCTTAGATAGAGCTGTTTGAAAACAGCCGGCGCGGGGTGGAGCAGCTCGGTAGCTCGCTGGGCTCATAACCCAGAGGTCCATGGTTCAAATCCATGCCCCGCTACCAGTGCCTCCGGTTTCACATCAAGGAAATCGGAGGCTTTTTCTATATCATCCATGTTCCATCGGGTGCGCCCACTGAACTTCTGGGATAGAGTCGGTGCGGCAATTCCCATAGCCTGCGCCAGATCCTTCTGAGAGGTCTGTCGAATGGCGATAAGAACCTTCATGTTGTATGTAACGCGATCCTGAAGGCTCAGCTCTTGCTTCTGCGCCTTTAACGCCGGCGAGACCATCACTGCAGTCATGTGAACTAGATTAGCAATGCATAGACTTACTTTCAAGTCTTGGATTAGGAATTTACAAACCATGATATTGTTACACATATCTTTTATCCATACATAAAACTGATTTGTATATAACTAATACGGAGTCGAGAATCAAAACCCTGATCGTAGTACGCGGAAGGCCGCGATCTTGTCGACCGGCGCGATGCCTCCAGTGACGCTGACCGCCCCGAATCCCGGAAACGACGATGTGCGCCACATCGTGCTCGGGATGATCGACGGCAGGCATTGGACGGCGATTACAGCCAAACGCGGCAAGCGCATCCGCATCATATCCGTGCACCGATCGCGCAAGAACGAGGAGGCATACCATGAAAGCCAAAAAAATGATGCCAAGGCGATCACTAGCGACCAGCTTGAGGAGATGTTCGACAACGGCGAGGACATCCTCAGCTATGTCGATCTCGGCAATCCCGTAGTCGAACGTCATCCCCCGCTGGAGAAGCGAATCACGCTGACGATGCCCGCATGGATGGTCAGCGAACTGGACGAGGAAGCCGCCGAGCTGGCAATCAGCCGCAACGCCGTCGTCAATACATGGATCGCCGACCGGTTGCGTACCATGCGACGTCGCGAAAACGCCCACGCCTGACCCATATACCATTGAGGCCCATGGTTCAAATCCATGCCAAATAGAAGGCTAGGAATTACAAGATTCCTAGCCTTCCTGTTCTATTGCGCCTTTCTCAAGTGCCTCAAACCATCCCCCGGTCTCGCTAGACAACCTTCGCCAGCGGCAGCGTCAGCGGCGGGATCGGCGGCGGAAGGCCAGGGCACCGATGGCGGCCGCGGCGGCTCCGGATCCGACGACGATGATGGCGACGACCCCCGCACCGGTATGAGACAGCACCGGCTTCTCGGGCTCTGGATCCGCCTTCGGCCCAGCGGGTGGATCACCAGGCGCTTCGACGGTTACGGTCTCCCCTTCGACGCCGAGCTCATGCGAAACCAGCACATCACCGTCACGCGAGCGAAGCGACGCTCTCCAATACACCAGTCCCGCCTTCGGCGAGCGCACCTGCGGACTGACGATCGTCTGCTCGAACAGCGTATGGTCCACTTCGGCGCGGGCCTCGTCAAGCAGCACGCCGTTCATGCCGGGCACCGCCCCTTCCTCCACCGCCTCGTACGCCGTGAACGTCACATAGGCCCCTTCGGGCACATCGCCCACAATCCGCGCCGTATCGCGGAACGGCTCATCGACCCGCACAATGTCCGGCTCCACCTGCGTGGTCAGCGCCGGCTTGCGCGGCCGTGCCACATCCCATATGCGCACGCGCTCCCACGCGTCATCGTATGCGCTGGACGCCGGCATCACCCGGTCATCGCCGTCGAAGCTCCAAACGAACACGTACCATCCGTGCGATTCGGCCACGATGTGCACCGGATCGCCATGAGCGTCCGGCGCCCCGGCGCCCACTCGGATACGCCCGTTGACCGCCGGATAATCCCACACGCCAATCAACCGGTGATTGCTGTCCTCGGCCGGCGGCGTCTCCCCCTGAGGCCGGTACGCCTCGTCGCCGGCGGAATCATTCGGATCGCCCGCCCACCACACGCTCACCTGCGCCATCGCCCGGTCAGCGCCGATGCCAAGCTTGACATTGCCGTCAAAGGATCCGTGATCATCGGGGAATCCGTCGACCGTAATGGTGTCGCTCAGTTCGGAACCAACCACGCCGGTATGCTCCGTGACCGTGGATTCCACACTCACCCGAGCACGGTTCGAATTCGTCTCCGTGTATTCCAGGAACCCGCTGACCACATCCTTACCTATATATTGTCGCGCAGTATCGCTCAACTTCTCGACTTCGAACGCCCACACCCATGTGCCGAATCCTCCACCTCGCGGCGCCTCATACGCCGCGTCGCCGCCCGGCTCGGCCGTTGCTCTCACGTCCACGCGCTGCCCGGGAGCAGTGAACGACGCCTCGCCATAAGCGGACGGCCGGAATCCCATTGTGCCCAGCCTTGCGATGAACTCCTTCGCCGTCTCGTCGGCACCAGGCATGACCGGCTCGGACAGATCGCCCACGCCGAGCCCGTCGAAATACCATCCGGACGCCCGCAACTCCAATCCGGACGCCCAGGAATCGCCGTCATCCACTCCGGATGTGACGGTATCCACGACCGGCTGCCCGGCGTCGACCACCTTGGCCGCGACGGCGGTGCCCAGTGTGGGCACGAACTCCTTGCGGACCGAGAAATTCACCGCCTTGCCGCTCACCTGCGAAGAGCCGCCGTAACGCACCAGATCCTGGCCTCCCGCGACTGCGAACACGTCCACCTGCTTGCGGTCATATGCCACACTCGCCTTCACTTCACCCTCGCCGGTCGCCTTCCACGAGTACACGATCGGCTCCGCCCCGGATATCCCGGTCACCGTCGCGCTCCCGTTCGCGAACACCGCCGGACCGTTCAGCGTCGCGGCGTATCTGATCCCGGCGATCGTCTTCCCCTGCGCATTGGTCACCGACACCGTGACGCGCCCGGTCCGCGTGCCTTCGGCGTATGTACGCGTCACCGTCGCATTCGCCGGGGCGTTGGATCCCGCCTCCTCCCACATCTGCTCTACCTTGCGCCGCAGCGTCGGATTGTCGCGCATGACGGACACGCGCCGGGATTTCCACGTGTCCGGCTTCAGGTCCAGCAGATCATGGGCCAGCACCGCGATCGCCGCATGCTCCGCGGCCGTCCCGTCGCGATAATGGTCCATCAGCCAGCCGAGCCGGCGCGCGGTGTCGTCGTCGCGCAGCTTGACGCTCTCCCCCAGCTGGTATTCGACGCGTTCGTCAGCCTCGATGCAGTAATAGTTGTTCGTCGAATCCTTCGCCATGACGCCGATGACCTGCTCGCCGCCATGCTCATAGCGCAGAAACGTGCCGGCATCCGCCCTGCTCAACGTCACCGCCGCGGCCGGCATGGCGGCAAACACCAGCGAGGCCACCAATGCGAGAGCCATGACGGCCGCGACCCCCAGCGCGGACTGACATCGCCTGAATACAACCATGTTCATGATATTCCCTTCCTGAAATCCCGCCGCGTCCACGATGGGCGGTTGATGACACCATGCCATGCCGGACGCCGTCGGCCACCGGATTTCAGGCAATGTGGTCGAAGGCTATCCCCCTTCGGCGTGTTGTGGATAACTCCCCACGGCAGTTATCCACATTTGGCGGTTCTCGGCATATAAGACAGAGGGTTATCCACAATCGCCCATTGGCCATCAGCCGTATACAATGGGCGGTATGGCAGAAGAAAAGAAAGGCGCGTCAGCGCTTAGCAGTAGTTCATCTCGATCAGCCACATCGCATTCGGACGACAAGACCGAAGCGAAATCCGCAACCCGTCGCACTTCGTCGGGCAAGCAGTCCACATCACGTACCACCTCGCCGCGCAAGCGCACGACGGCCAAGACGCCTCGCGCCTCCAGAACGACGAAAGCCGCCACTGCGGCCGCCGTCGCCAACGGTGAGGTCCCCGCGCAGTCCATTCCCGTCGCAGACCCGTCACAGTTCGGACGCATCGCCGTCATGGACGTGACGCCGAACGAGGAATCCGGCCGTTTCCCCGCCCGTGTCGAGCTGGGCGAACCGTTCAAGGTCACCGCGCAGGTCTTCATCGAAGGCCGCACCAAAGTCGGTGCCACCGCCATCGTGCGCAACCACCGCGGCAAGGAGATGCAGCGTCTGCCGATGACCTGCACCAACCCCGGCCTCGACCGCTGGGAGGTCATGCTCACCTGCGGCGAGCACAGCGACGTCAAGCCGTGGCAGCCCGAATTCGCCGCCATCAAGCGCCAGCTGGGCGAATGGAGCGTCACCATCGAAGGATGGGAGGACACCTACAAGTCCTGGCTGCATGACGCGGCCATCAAAGTCAAGGTCAACGACGACGTCGAGAACGCCCTTGAATCCGGCGCGCAATTGCTGGAACGCTGGGCGAAGACCGCCGACGCCAAGCTGAGCGCCGCGCAGCGAAAGATGCTCGTCGCCGCTGCCGCCACCATGAAGGACACATCGCTTACACCCGAGGACCGTCTCGCCGCGGCGACCAGCGAACCGGTCGCCCAGCTGCATCTGACCAACCCGCTGCGCGACGGCGTCTCGCCCAGCCAGCCCCAGCGTTTCCTCGTGCAGCGTCCGGAATCCAGCTTCGCCGCATGGTACCAGTTCTTCCCGCGTTCCGAGGGCGCCTACGTCGACCCGGAGACCGGCAAGATCGTCCAGGGCACGCTCAAGACGTCGGTGTCCGGCCTGGAACGCGCCAAGGCCGAAGGCTTCGACATCGTGTACCTGCCGCCGATCTTCCCGATCGGCAAGACGAACCGCAAGGGACGCAACAACGCGCTGGAGGCCGGCCCCGACGATCCGGGCTCGCCGTTCGGCATCGGTTCCGAGCTGGGCGGGCATGACACCGTCGACCCGCTGCTCGGCAACATGGACGATTTCAAGGCGCTCGTCACCAAGGCCCACGAGCTGGGTCTGGAAATCGCGCTCGACTTCGCGCTGCAGTGCTCGCCCGACCACCCGTGGGTCAAGCAGCACCCGGATTGGTTCCGCCACAAGCCGGACGGCTCCATCGCCTTCGCGGAGAACCCGCCGAAGAAGTATCAGGACATCTACCCGATCGACTTCAACGCCGACATGCCCGGCATCGAGAAGGAAGTCGAGCGTGTTCTCGAACTGTGGATCAACGCCGGCGTGACGATCTTCCGCATCGACAACCCCCACACCAAGCCGGTGCGCTTCTGGCAGGACGTCATCGCGGCGGTCACCAAGAAGCACCCGGAGATCCTGTTCCTGGCCGAGGCGTTCACCCGCCCGGGCATGATGCGCGCGCTGAGCTACGTTGGATTCACGCAGTCGCACTGCTACTTCCCGTGGCGCAACACCAAGGAGGAGCTGGGCAAGTACCTGGAGACCACGAACGGCGACGACGGCTACTACCAGCACAACACGTTCTGGCCCACCACGCCGGACATCCTCACCGCCTACGTGCGCGACAACGGCATCGCCGGCCACGCTGTGCGCGCGGTGCTCGCCGCGATGGGCAGCCCGAGCTGGGGCATCTACAACGGCTTCGAGCTGATCGAGAACAAGCAGCGCCCCGGTTTCGAGGAGCAGATCGACAACGAGAAGTACGAGGTCAAGGTGCGCGACTGGTCGGCCGCCGACAAGTACGGCATCGCCGAGCTGCTGACCAACCTGAACCGCGTCCGCCGCGAGCATCCGAAGGTGTTCAGTGAATCAGCTGGCTTGCACCACAGCCCGAACATTTTTCACGGCACTGTGGGG
>OGYE01002848.1_pt1 | contig 10297 bp, 9 predicted proteins | sample 1576471 | NCBI WGS metagenome assembly OGYE01 (sample SAMEA3541532, study PRJEB24748) | human gut metagenome | biome: human gut; feature: human-associated habitat; material: faeces | place: China | collected 2012 | reverse complement strand
GAAAGTTGTTTTTCATTTTTTCCCTTTGGGGAATGCCTCGGCTTTCTCTTAGGAGACGATTCTTATATTCATTTGACTAATAGAACATATACATATATCATACCGTTTGAACATGAAAATGTCAAATGCTTTTCTAAGAGGATGATCATGGTGAGGTAACAGAGCGGGATCTGATATGTGAAATAGCTTTTACAGGACTTTTTTATGTAAAGCCGAATGTTCTGAAACGCATATACAAAAAAGCACGACTAATTTTCAATTAAAAGAAATTTGGTCATGCTTTTTATATAAGTCAAAAATCTTTCCTAAAAATTAATATGCCCCTGCAGCCAGATTTGTGCCTTCAGCCGTCTTCCAACTGCCGGTTCGCCAATCATCTTTTCAACCGGTACGCATACATCAAATTGAAGCTCATTGGTTTCAACTGTAAGAACATAAAGTTTTTTCCCGGTAAGAAGATTTTCGATGGTATCGATATTCAGAATCTCACCAAGGATCGCATACTGGTCACATTCAAGACCAGCTGGCATAAAATGCGTATCGACAATACTGTAAATATCTTCCCCGCGAATTCTTTTTGATACTGCGGCATAGGTGTCGATGTCGTCAAGCGTAAGGCTTTCAATGGCATCGGGATTCCCTTCCTTTGCTGCGCTCATAAGCATCATCCGGTTGCGGAGATCTTTCGCTCTCTTGTCCGCAGCACCTGCATCCTTTGCGACCGGAAGCAAAATTTTCCCACTTAAGGCAAGCCCAGAAAAGGTTATAGAGATTGAACTTTTGTTCAGACCACCGAGAGTGGCTTCTTTTATGTATTCCATTCCGTTCTGGATATGGAAAATGATACTGCAGCCGAGCTTTACATCTTCGCAGACACCAATATAGGTCGGTGAGGATGCTTTCTGTTCTACTGCAATATCAGCATAAGAGCTGACTCCACTGCCTGAAAAATATGGGAAATAGCATTCTCTGCGGAACTCTTCATCATTTTCATCGATAAAGCCGCAGGAAGAAATGCCAATCCCGTTTCCGTATTCCCTGCGAAGCTCACAGAGATCTGTGTGCTCGTCCAGGGCAATACGGTCATATCCGGAAAATTTCTTTTCGGATTCAAGAAGAATCTGATACCATTCGCGTTCAGATGCGATATCGTGGAATCCGATAGCGTTTAAATATTTATGCAAAATTTACCTCGTTTTCTATCTGATTTCAGACTTACCGCCCATGTATGGACGAAGTACTTCAGGAATGCGGACAGAACCGTCTGCCTGAAGATTGTTCTCGAGAAATGCGATCAGCATTCTCGGAGGAGCTACTACTGTGTTGTTCAGTGTGTGTGCGAAATATTTGTTTCCGTCACTTCCTTTTACACGGATGCCAAGACGTCTTGCCTGTGCATCGCCAAGGTTAGAACAGCTTCCTACTTCAAAGTATTTCTTCTGTCTTGGAGACCATGCCTCTACGTCACAAGATTTTACTTTAAGGTCGGCAAGGTCACCTGAACAGCATTCCAGTGTACGAACCGGGATATCAAGAGAACGGAACAGATCAACAGTGTTTTTCCATAATTTATCATACCATTCTTTGCTTTCTTCTGGTTTGCATACAACGATCATTTCCTGTTTTTCAAACTGATGGATTCTGTATACACCACGTTCTTCGATTCCATGAGCTCCTTTTTCTTTACGGAAGCATGGAGAATAAGAAGTCAGTGTCTTTGGAAGTTCAGCTTCATCAAGCATGGTATCGATGAATTTACCGATCATAGAATGCTCGCTTGTTCCGATCAGATATAAGTCTTCGCCTTCAATTTTGTACATCATAGAATCCATTTCGGCAAAGCTCATAACACCTGTAACAACGTTGCTTCTGATCATGAAAGGTGGGATACAGTATGTGAATCCACGATCGATCATAAAGTCACGTGCATAAGAGATAACTGCTGAGTGAAGACGTGCAATATCTCCCATCAGATAATAGAAACCATTTCCGGCAACCTTTCCTGCACTTTCAAGATCGATTCCGTTGAATTTTTCCATAATTTCTGTATGGTATGGGATTTCAAAGTCCGGAACAACCGGTTCGCCAAATTTTTCAATTTCAACATTCTGGCTGTCGTCTTTACCGATCGGTACAGATGGATCGATGATATTTGGGATAACCATCATATCTTTTTTGATTTTTGCTTCAACTTCTTTTTCTTCGGCAGAAAGTTCTTCCATACGGGCAGCGTTTTCCTGAACTTTTTTCTTAAGCTCTTCTGCTTTCTCTTTTTCGCCATGAGCCATGCATGCACCGATTTCTTTGGAAACTTTATTTTTCTCAGCACGGAGTGCTTCTACTTCGCCTTTGATTTCACGGTTTCTCTTGTCAAGTTCGATTACTTCATCTACAAGTGGAAGCTTTTCATCCTGGAATTTTTTCTTGATGTTTTCTTTTACAACATCTGGGTTCTGTCTTAAAAATTTAATATCTAACATAACTGTTCTCCTGTCTTATTTCTTTATTTTTATTACTGTGGTTTGATCGCATCCTGTACATCCGGATCATACATTTCCTGGTAAACGGCCTGATCTAGTGATTCGGCCTCTTCTTCAGAGAGTTCAATGTAACTTTCACCACGCACAATTTCTTTTATATAAGTGTAACAGCCATCTCTGCTGTGCATGGAATTGAGGATCCATCCATTGTTATCATTGTCAAGCATTGTGAGGGCGAAGCTGAGTTTTCCACCCATTTCACCGAAAGCATCGTATTTTACAATACCTACTTTCTGGTAGCTGCTTCGCAACGCGCGATACAATATGCGGATGTCCGCTTTGTTTTCGTGGGCAATGTTGGAAAGCTCGTCGAGTTCATCGAATCTTGCGCTGAAACTTTCTTCGAGCGTTTTACCGTCCTGTCCGCGCATGAATACGTTATAGCTTGATTTCAGACGGTTGTATTTCATATTAACATTAATATAAAGAAGAAACATCAATATGATCAGCATGATAAGAAAAAGAAATATATACGCCGGATCAATTCCAAGTGACTTTAGAATTTTACTTTCCATATATTATTTTCCTTCCTGTATTGACATTAACAATTCAAATATACGTTCCAGATCGTTGTCCGAATAATATTCAATTTCAATTTTACCTTTTCCATTTGCTTTATGATTGACATGGACTTTGGAACCGATGATTGACTTTATACGTTCCTCCAGATCTTCATATACAAATGCATTCTGGATAACAGGCTTTTCTTTTTCCTTTTTTGGCTTCTTTAGTTCTTTGACAAGTTTTTCGGTATCCCGGACACTGAGCTTTTCATCAAATACTTTATTGGCAAGAATATATTGCTGCTCTTTATCCTCGATTGCAAGAAGAGCACGTGCATGTCCGGTTGAAATCATGTCATCGATGATCATCTGCTGTACTCTCTCGTCCAGCTTTAGAAGACGCATAGAGTTTGTAACAGCAGTTCTGCTCTTTGAAACGCGCTCAGCTACCTCATCCTGCTTCAGACGGAATTCATTTAGCAAGCGTTTGTATGCCTGCGCTTCTTCGATTGGATTCAGATTTTCGCGCTGAATATTTTCAATAAGAGAAATCTCAACGATTTCCTGATCTGTGTATTCTTTAATGATAACAGGAATCTCTTTGATACCGGCCTGCTTTGCTGCACGCCAGCGACGCTCGCCGGCGATGATTTCGTAGTAATCGTTCCGTTTCTGAACAATCAGAGGTTGTAGGATTCCAAACTGTTTGATTGAATCGGCAAGTTCCAAGAGAGCATCTTCCTCAAAATGTTTTCTCGGCTGGTCACGGTTTGGCTCCACATCATTGATCTTCATCATAATTGGTCCAGCATTCACTACTTCTTTTTTAACTGGTGCAGTATGTTTCGCAGTTTTATTTTCTTTGATTAAACTATCCAGACCTTTTCCAAGTCCGCCTCGTTTTGCTGTCATGCTTACTCTTCTCCTTTATGAATTACTTCATCTGCTAATAACATATAACTTTCAGCTCCTGTTGAACGAGGATCATATAAGTTGATTGGTAAGCCATGACTTGGGGCTTCTGCAAGTCGTATATTACGTGGAATGATAGTTTTGTAAATTGTCTGATCAAGATTATCTTTTACATTTTCAACAACTTGAAGAGAAAGATTGGTTCTGGCATCATACATGGTAAATACAACGCCTTCCATTTCAAGGTTTTCGTTCAATCTTTCTTTTACAAGCTCGATTGTTTTAATCAGCTGGCTCAATCCTTCAAGTGCATAGTATTCACACTGAATTGGAACCAATACGGTATCGGCTGTAGTCATTGAATTGATTGTCAGCATACTAAGTGAAGGTGGGCAGTCGATAATGACGTAATCGTAATTACTTCTTATCTTAAGCACCTCATCTCTTAATATGTATTCTTTGTTCTCAGTATCGAGCAACTCTATTTCGGCGCCAGACAGATCAATGTTTGCGGGAATTACGTCGAGATTTTCAATTGCTTCTTTGCATAACACCTGGTCTATAGTGGCTTCGCCGATTAAAAGATCATATACAGTATAGTCAACATTATCCTTATCTATACCAAGACCGCTGGACATATTTCCCTGTGGATCCATGTCGATTGCGAGAACTTTCTGCCCTTTCGCCGCTAAACACGAGGATAAATTGATCGCTGTTGTAGTTTTCCCAACGCCACCCTTTTGGTTGGCAACGGCAATTATTCGTCCCATTGCAATTACCTCCTTTCTAATAGTGTGCAAATATATATGAAGTTTTATTTACATCTAGGTATAATTGTAACACTAAACTTTATCTAAATCTACTAAATGTTTCACGTGAAACATTTATTTTGGCATTTTTTATAAATAAGGGGATTTTTTGCGCGAAACATTCTACACAAAGTGAAATGTGAAAATGTATAAAAACATTCGTAATCCGCTCGTTTTTCCTTGAAAAAATGGCTACTTACTCATTTTTTTGCGGGTCAAGAGGCCAAAAATCCTCTTACAAGCAAGCTTACATTGGCTTTCTGACCTTTTGCCCATGGTATCATCATATTTTGGATATATTAAAATATATTTGGCTATGAGCAGCTGGAAAAAGAGAAAACAAAATGTTTCACGTGAAACATTTTGTCGAAAACCAAGGAACAATAACATGATGAAAATCTTTAAACTGTAAGGAGATTATGGTATACTTATCTATAAGCCACAAGGTGAAACATTACACAAAACAGATACTATTTGCGAGTATGATCTTGCTGAATCGGGGCAAAAATGATTCGGAGAAAGGACAATTAACGATGAAAAATAAATTGAAAAGTTGTGCGATTTTAGCAACACTTGGTGCGATTACAATCCATCTGATAAATAAAACACTTATAGAAATGGCAACAAAAGACAGCTTGTTAAACTCATCTGAGGGAAATTATTATGACTGGAGATTTGGAAAAATCTATTATAGAAAACAGGGAAATGGTAAACCACTACTGCTACTTCATGATTTGGATGCAGAAAGCTCTGGCGTAGAATGGAAAAAAGTAGCGGCAATTCTTGCAGAAAAGCATACTGTTTATACCGTGGATCTGCTAGGCTGTGGACGATCTGAAAAACCAAATATTACTTATACTAATTTCCTTTATGTGCAAATGCTGACGGATTTTATTAAACATATCATTGGCGAAAAGGCAGATGTTGTGGCTACGGGAGAATCGGCTGCTATTGCAGTTATGGCATGCGGAAATGATGAAAACGTGATTGGAAAGATTTGTATGGTGAATCCACTGTCACTTACGGAACTTGCAAAATGTCCGAATAAGAGAACCAAGACGCTGAAGTTCCTTATCGAAATACCGATTATTGGTACGCTGCTGTACAACATTATTCATTCAAGAGAAGCAATTGATGAAAAATTTGTGGATAAGTATCTGTATGACGAAGATGCGATAGATTATCAGATGACGAAGATATACCATGAATCTGCTCATAATGAAAACGCACATTCAAAATATTTGTTTGCAAGCATCAAAGGTGGATATACAAAGACAAATATTTATCATTGTATTCGCAAGGCGACAAATAGTATCTGCATTATCTCTGGACAATATGATGAAAACAGTATTGAGATTGCTAAACAATATCAGAAGCATGTACCTGCTATAGAATGTATGTGCATAAAGGATACGAGACATCTTCCACAAATTGAACAACCGGAAGGATTCGCAGAACAGCTGGATATCCTTTTCTCTGCTGAATAATATAAAGTACATTCAGGTACACATTATAGCCAAATGCGGGATGTACACTTCGGTGTACATCCCGCATTTGGCTATATATGGCTCTTGATCAACTTTTGCGATTATCTAATAGCAAACAGAACTGGTACTTAACTGGTACTTATTCTGCTCATGAACACCATGAAAACCGACATGCAACTCTGGGAATTTCTATGGAAATTGTCTTTTCCTGAAAAACAAAACAGAAGGATGATTATTGGGCTTTTTGCAGAAATAATCAAGCTAAATGAAAATAAAAAATCAGATTTTAAGCGGGTAAAAAATTGAACTTACCCGCTTTTTGAAATGAAATAGGAAAATAAATTTCTGGAAGAATTGCATACAAAAAAATAAAAATATATTTTCAAAGCATACAAAAATTGAACTATCAAAAATACAAAATAGAATAAACTATAACAATTAAAATTGAACTATTGTAAAAAGAACTGATAGCAGAAGTTCAAGGCAAAGAAAAAATAGTTCAATTTCAATTGCGGCATATACAGACTACAGGCATGTATAGCTGTTTATCCGTGAATAGGTTCTTTGGAAGGAAGTCCTGCTTTTCGAGGAAACTTCTTCCCGGTAGGCTTGATTTTTTTGATCTTTACAAATGAACGGCTGATATCACTGCCTGGAAGCTGGAATACAACTGGTTTATTTTGTGTACCTCCAAGGACATGTACTGCGGTTTTTGCAGCGGAAAGTTCATCGACAATATCACCGGATTTGTAAGAAACAAAGAATCCACCAACTTTTACATAAGGGAGGCAGTATTCGGATAATGTAGATAAATTGGCCACTGCACGTGAAACACAGAGGTCAAACTGTTCCCTGTAGTCTGCCTGACGGGCAAAATCTTCTGCTCTGCCGTGGATTGTATGGATATCCGTAAGATTTAACTCTTCAATCACACTGTCAAGGAAACGGATTCTCTTATTTAAAGAGTCAAGCAACGTGATTTTCAGGTGCGGAAAGGCGATTTTTAAAGGAATTCCAGGGAATCCGGCGCCTGTTCCTATATCGATCACGGTTTGAACTTTACTGATATCCAGAGCCTTTACTAATGCAAGGCTGTCGACAAAATGTTTTTCGTTTACTTCTTCGTACTCGGTGATACCGGTGAGATTCATAACCTTGTTCCATTCCACCAGCATTTCGTAATATTTATCAAACTGATTAAACTGGGTCTGTGTTAATGTGATACCTAATTCTGCAAGCTGTTGCTCAAATTTTTTACTCATATTGCTCCTTTTTCCCCCTAAAAGTACACATCTTTACGGAAAATAAACAGTAATTTACACTGTTTTGCACCAAATAGGTACACAATTTCTGAGAAGATAGCACCTTAAAGGTACACGATAAAGTGATAATGTTTTAAAAAAATACAATCATGCACCTAAAAGGTATACGAAAAGATGAAAAAACATACTTTTTGCCCTATAAAGTACACGATAAAACCATTTCTTTGAAAATAGATGTGTACTTTTTGGGTGATGCCCTCAAAAGTACACATCTATATAAAGGGAAAAACAGAAACCAGAAATAATGGATTCTGTAATATCCCAAAAAAGATCAAAATACAGGTCGGGTTATCTGGTGGTCTAATGTCCTAGATATACCAGTAATACAGAAATATCGGCAGGTGAGACACCGGAAATACGGGATGCCTGACCGATGGAAAGCGGTCGGAACTGCTTTAATTTCTGCACAGCTTCGATTCGCAGGCTCGGAACAGCATCGTAATCGATATCTGCCGGTATTTTCCTGGTTTCAAGCTTTTTAAACTGTTCTACCTGTTTTAACTGGCGCTTGATATAGCCTTCATATTTGATGTTGATATCAATTTGTTCCATAATCTCTCGGCTGAAGCTTTCTGTTCGCATATGGTCGATAGGTTCGAGAAGCTCATAATTGAGCTCAGGACGCTTAATAAGCTCAGCAAGTGTAGATCCTGAAGTAAGAGGCGTACTGCCGCAATTTGTGAGAAAATCCGTGATTTCCTGGGAAGTTCCAACGTTGGTATGCTCGAGCCTGTGGATCTCCTTGCGGATGATTTCTTCTTTGTCTAACAACATCTGGTATCTCTCGTCTGAAATAAGCCCTATTTTGTGCCCTATTTCGGTTAGTCTCTGATCGGCGTTGTCCTGGCGCAGGAGTAACCGGTATTCGGCACGTGAAGTCATCATACGATATGGTTCGTGGCTTTCTTTTGTAACCAGATCATCGATCAGAACACCGATATAAGCCTGGGAACGGTCTAAAATTAACTGTTCTCTTCCAAGAACCTCCAGTGCGGCATTGATTCCGGCAATAAGTCCCTGAGCGGCTGCTTCTTCATATCCCGAACTTCCGTTGAACTGACCACCGCTGAACAAACCATGAATGGATTTGAACTCAAGTGTCGGATGAAGCTGTCTTGCATCGATACAGTCATATTCAATTGCGTAAGCATTTTTAACTATTTTTGCGTGTTCAAGACCAGGCACGCTTCTGTACATTTCATATTGAACATCCTCTGGAAGTGAACTTGACATTCCGCCGATGTACATTTCATTGGTTTCCAGACCTTCTGGTTCAATGAACACCTGATGCCGTTCTTTATCGGCAAATTTTACAATTTTGTCCTCAATAGACGGACAATAGCGTGGTCCGGTGCCTTCGATCATACCGGAATAAAGTGGGGAACGATCCAGGTTTTTGCGGATGATCTCATGGGTTGTAGGATTGGTATAGGTAAGCCAGCAGGAAGCCTGCTCAATCTGCACATCTTCTGGATCCGTTGTGAACGAAAAAGGTACGACCCTCTCGTCGCCGAATTGCCAATATGTCTATGATGGACGCTCTCACTCCTGCGGGCAAGCTTGTGGAAAGAGCCTATTCATGGGGACACAAAGCACTTGCCATAACAGACCACGGTGTCGTTCAGGGCTATCCTGACGCCGGAAATACCTGTATCGGCATTCGCAAGGGTGGCGGTGACTTCAAGGTTCTTTACGGCATAGAGTCATACGAGGTCAATAATGACGAAAAGATATTCCGTGGAACGGACAAGCGTGAGCTTACAGACGAGATAATCTGCTTTGACCTTGAAACTACGGGTACAAATCCTAATGAAGATAGGATCATCGAGATAGGCGCTGTCAAGCTGAGAGATCTTGAAGTTGTGGACATCGAGCACCTTGCCGAGCACCTCGAGCATCTGCGCACAGTTGCCGCCCTTGCGCGGCGAGCCGTTGATTGCTACAACTTTCATATCCTTTTCCTCCGTGTTTTCTCTATTTTCAGTGCGCGTCCGCACCTTTTTGACTTACAAATGCTTCTGATTTTCCAATCGATACAGGCGCATGACCACCAGCGTATGATTCAGCTGCGGCCCCATCAGCAGGATCATGCTGACGATATACAGCCACAGCATCAGTACGATAATCGCCGCCAGAGAGCCGTACAGCACAGAATACCGCGCCATATTGTCCACATAAAACGAAAATCCAAGCGAGACCAGAATCCACGCTACCAGCGAGAACATCGTGACGAAACGTACAGGAGAAACCCTGACCGAATATCTGACTCCGAGACTGTTTGGTCCTCTTGGTATCACGAAATATTACTGGGAAACCTGTCCGAAAGGAATCACAAAAGGCGGTTGGGGACTGTTTCTCTGTGCAGAAGACATGGCAAAACTTGGCCAGCTGTATCTTCAGAGGGGAAAATGGAATGGTCAGCAGCTGGTGTCTGAATATTGGATAGAAATATCTACGGCACGACATCTGAAAACTCAGAATGACACCTATGGATATGGATATCAGCTATGGATGGAACAGCGCCCGGGAAGCTTTGAATATAACGGAATGTTGGGACAGAATGTTATTATTTATCCGGATATGGATATGGTTCTTGTCACAAATGCTGGAAATAAAGAAATGTTTCAGGACTGTATCATGCTGAATATCATTCGGAAATATTTCCCTGTTAATTATCATCCCGCCGATGTGCTGCCTGAGAATCCACTCTCTTATGGTCTTCTG
>OGYE01002846.1_pt1 | contig 10298 bp, 13 predicted proteins | sample 1576471 | NCBI WGS metagenome assembly OGYE01 (sample SAMEA3541532, study PRJEB24748) | human gut metagenome | biome: human gut; feature: human-associated habitat; material: faeces | place: China | collected 2012 | reverse complement strand
GTGCTGCAAGCCGCCCATATCAGTGATGATGAGTATTTCAGTCATTTTTTCTTCCTTTGTAAGCTCGAGAACAAAGCTTTCGGCTTTCGGAATTTTTCTTAATTCCTTTGCGGGAAATCTGATTTTTCTTTTGGTTTCCTTTTGCTGCGGCCTGTTTCTTTTCGGAAAGCCGTTGTCCTTTGCCGTTCCTTTTTTCAAAGGCGTCGGCCTCGGATGTATTTGCTCGTCGGCATATTCCGTCATGGGCATCGAGGGAATGGCATTCTGCACCCTGATCATTTTACCCGGAGCATTTGTCTTTTCCTGCGTGCTTCTTTATTGCTGTCTGAGTGCGGGACAATTTTCCTCCGAGCTGTACAACCGCTGCTTTTCCGACGGGTCGGAGGACTTTAAACCGAAATTCAAAAAATACTGTATAGGATTTATAAAATACATTTCGATCACTGTGTTCGGTTCTTTAATCGACTGTTTAACCGTTTCCCTGTTTTCGGGCGCGTTTTCCCTGTGATCGTCGAGGGGAGTTTTAATGATGACCGACTTTAAAGAAAGATTCGGTGAATATCTCAAAAAAAAGAAAAAAGTGTCAGAAAACACACTTAACTCATATTTAAGGGATATTGAGCAGTTTCTCGAATATCTTGACGGCCGAAAAATTTCCGCAAAGGACGTATCGGGCGACGAAATCGGTAAATACATATTCGGTCTCGAATCGAGAGGACGTTCGAAATCCAGCGTCAACCGTATGCTTTCAAGCATACGATGTTTTTACCGCTTTATGAATCTCGAGGGCGAATGCCTGGTTGTCAATCCCGCGTCGGGCATAAAATCTTCAAAGCCCGATCAGAAGGCTCCCGAAATTCTGACCGAAAACGAAATAGAAATGCTTCTTTCGGCTCCCGACCAAACCGAGCTTAAGGGCTGCAGAGACCGCGCCATGCTCGAAATACTTTATGCCACCGGAATTCGCGTTTCCGAGCTTGTGGAGCTTCGGGTCGACGACGTTAATCTTCAGGTCGGAATTCTTCATTGCCGAGGCGGCAAAAACGAGCGAATCATACCGATTTATGACGAGGCGGTCCGTGCCGTCAAAGATTACATAGACAGGGTAAGAAGCATGATAATTCTCGATTTTAACGAGCCCGTGCTTTTTACCAACATGAACGGCTCTCCCATGACCCGCCAGGGATTTTGGAAAATAATCAAGACCTATGCAAAGCAGACCGGCATAAACAAAGACATAACACCTCAAACCCTGCGCCATTCCTTTGCGGCTCACCTTCTTGAAAACGGTGCTCAGTTAAACGACATAAAGGAAATGCTCGGCCATTCCGACATTTCTTCCACTCAAATGTATGCAAGACTTGTCAAGCAGAAATATAAAAATTCCTACTCTCATTTTCACCCCAAGGCTCGCAGAGCATAATCGGAGGACTTTAAATTGGCTAAATTCAATATTTTCGGCGGATATTCAAAACCCGGCAAGGGTGTTTCAAAAAACGAGGCCTATGAAAAAAGCGCTTTTGCAAAATACTTTGAAATACTCGGCAGAAAATTCTGGGACATCTGTATTTTAAGTCTCGTTTTTCTGCTGACCATGATTCCCTTTATAGCCCTTTCCTATTTGATTTTCACCCTGATTTCGGGCACAAGGCTTGCTTCCGACCTTCAGCTTTCTCTCATCGTTATCGGAGCCCCCTTTGCTTTTATCGGCCCTTTTATCGGAGGTGCCTGCCGAATTGCTCGCGATTTTGCAAGGGAAGAGCCGGTGTTTATATTTGCCGACTTTTTCTCCACCGTTAAAAAGAATATAGCAAAGCCTCTTGCTCTTTCGGTTATAGGATATATTTGCCTTGCGGCTCTGACCTATGCGCTCCCAACCTATTATGCCATGTCGGGCGTATTCAGATATGTTTGCTTTCCGCTTTGTATGCTTGCGGCGCTTGTTTATCTTTTTATACAGTATTATGTCTTTACAATGGCCGTTTCCTTTGACTTAAAGCTGTCGCAGATTATTAAAAACGGACTCATTCTTTCCTTTGCCGTTCTTTTAAGGAATTTTCTCATTACCCTTGTGCTGCTCGTCACCCTTCTTATTTGTTTTGCAATATTTGCCCTCGGACTGTCGGTCAGCTTTTTTATAGGAATTTTTATAATAATTACCGCCTGCTTCATAACGGGATTTATGTTCTATTCGGTCAATTTTATAACATTCCCCGCGCTTAAGAAATTTATAATCGACCCCTATTACGAAAAAAATAAAGACAAAACTTCCGAATCCCTCGACAGCGAAGAGCAAAGCGGAAAGCCACTTCCCGAATACGTTTATCACAACGGAAGAATGGTCCACCGCTCGGTGCTTGAAGCCGAAACGCTTTTCAACGACGATGTAAAAAGCGAAAGCAACGATAAATAAGACATAAAAACGACCTGTCAAAAATTCTTTGACAGGTCGTTTCTTTATATTTTCAAATCAATTAACAGCATGTTTTTCGAGAATGTCTTTTAAAGCATTCATGGAGCTTGTGTGGCAACGCTCGATAAGCATGTCGTTTTTCTTTTTACCGCTGAGCACCGAACGAAGCATCTTATGCGACATGGTGTTGGTGAAAAGCACAAGAAGATCGGGCGAACCGATGTCCCTCATTCCGGCCTTCATTTTTGTGTAGACCTTTGCCTTGCAGGAATATGATTTGCACAGATCGATATATCTGCGCTCCATGCACTCATTTCCTCCGATTATGACAACGCTCATTTTTTACCTCCTTTATTCATCATTTTTAAGCGCGCTGCTTAAGGGTATTTTGTTGATTTTTTTCATTTGGAAAACGTGAACCAAAAGGTAACACGCGGCGCCTATGGCCGTCATAACAGGCCAGATCCACGGCGCAAAATATAGTGTGAGCCACCCGTTGTAATCAAGCATCATTGCGTAATATATAACCTTGATAAGCAGATAACTCAGCGGCAGGGAAATCAAAAGGGAAACCATCATGACAATTCCCGTGGTCATATTGTATATTCGGGAAATTTCACGCCCGTCATAGCCGAGAATTTTCAGCATGGAAATCGATGTTATGTTTTTCTCGGTTATCTGCTTTGAAAAGAGATAAATAAGCAGAATATATATCACAATGGCAAATACATAAAGCAGATAGAACATTTCCCCCATGGAATCGTCAAGCTGATCGGCCATGACCGTTAGGTCGCTGCGGGTGATAACCGAAGCAACAAAGCTGTCGTCTATATCAAGCTTTTCATTTGAGAAATATCCGCTGTAATAATCATCGTCCTTATCAAATATGTCGTTAAAGCGTTCGCGCGACATGAAAACCGCAAGGGCGGCGGGGTATTTATACTGACCGGTAGACTTTAGGGTGTAGCTCTTATCGCCGTATTTTTCCGAAAGCTTTATTTCGTCACCGGGTTCGATATTATACTTGTCGCTGAAACCGTCGGACAAAAGCAAATCGTCTTTTCCGAGATTTTCATCAAAATATTCGGAATTTTCCTCAATTCCGTAAACGGTAATTTCCTCGCCTTTTTCGTTTTCAAGGGAGCACACGGCATATTTTTCGGCGCCTTCATCCGCTTCGCAGGGAGCCTTTAAAATATACTGATAAGCCGCGATTTCGGAATTTATGACCTCATCCTTAAAATGTGTGAGCAGGGGAGACATCATCATGCCGAAAAGCAACAGAACGCTTGCAAACAGCACTCCTATAAACAAGGTTATATAGGAAGAAAGGTTTTGGAAAATAACACGAAGGCGGAATTTTGAAATGAAATTTTTCCTTTTAAGCTTTATGACCTTGTTCTTCTTTTTGGATGTAAGCTCGTGTCTCAAAAACTGAAGGGGAGAGAGCCGCAGGGTATAAACAAGCACCGAAATGACGACCGCCAAAACAATAAGAGCCGGAATAACGGTGGTCAGAACAAAGGCGTTTGAATTCCACCTTGTTTCATATGTGGGAAGGGAATAGCTGTGATAATATGTATTTACAACAATGTTTTTGAATACGGTGTACCCCAAAATATTTCCGATGACAGCCGACACAAGCGTTACGACAAGGGGCATTACGGCATATTGCTTCACAAGCTCGCTTCTCTTAAAACCGGATGCACGGAGAGTTCCGACGGTTTTGGACTCTTTATCGAGAGAGTTGCGCGTCGTTATTCCGAAAACAAAGGCAATAACGGCCATGATAATGTAAAGCATTGTTATAATCATTACTCGGTCGCCGCCGATGTCGTCTCCGGTGAAGATTATTGCCTGGTTGTTTATTGCGGCAATAAAGTCGGTGGTCAGTCCCGATTTTCCCAAAACAGCCTTGACTTCATCGGCCTTGTCGGACTTTTCGTCATCCGAAAGGGTTCTGTCACGGTTTACCCATGCGTAATTATACTTCAGCTTATCGTCCGACAGCCTGTCAAAATCATCGTCGCAAACGGCCGCCACGGTAAATTTATTGGCGTCGAACATCATGTCGGTATGATTTTTAAAAAGGGCGCTGTAATCGGAAAAAGCCGCGAAACCGCAAATTTCATAGGATTTTCCGTCTACCTCGATTTTGTCGCCGATTTCAATCGAGTTGTTGGAGGCATAAAGACGGTCGATCATGATCTCGCCGCTTTTTGAAGGAAACTCTCCGTCCATGAGACATATCTTGTCCACATCGTCCCTTATTTTATAGACTCTGACCGTATGCTCGTTTGAAAGGTCGAAATCCTTGTAAAACAGGGGATAGACCGAAACGTCCTGTTCTTCAACTTCTTTTAAAAGCTCGTCGGGAATCTCGGAGGCAAGGGTAAAATGTCCGTCTTCGATGTTATATTTTTCAAAGCTTTGGTCGTATGCATAGCTCATACTTCCTCCGGCCACAAGAAAACCGGAAACAAATCCGATTGTAAGGGTAAGGAAAAGAAACAGCGCTATATACTTTCCGAGGTCGGATTTAAGTTCCCTCGGAATTCTTTTCATAAGAGGATTTTTCATTTTTCATTATCACCACTCAAGATTGCAAGCCTTAATTTTGTTTTCGTTCACATCGTTGTGACGGATTTTGCCGTCCCTCAGTTTTATAACGCGGTCGGCCATATTTTTAATGGCGTCGTTGTGGGTGACCATGATGACGGTGTTTCCGTACTTCTTATTAACGTCCTCAATGAGGGTCAGAATTTCTTTGGAGGTGTTGTAATCGAGGGCGCCGGTAGGCTCATCGCAAAGCAAAATATCGGGATTTTTGATGATTGCCCGACCAATTGCGGTGCGCTGCTGCTGTCCTCCCGAAAGCTGGTTGGGAATCTTGTCTTTGTGCTCATAAAGTCCGAGAGTTTTCAGAATATCATCCACGTCAAGGGGGCTGTCGGAAAGATACGCTCCCACTTCAATATTTTCCCTGACAGTCAGATTGGGAATGAGGTTGTAACTTTGGAAAACATATCCAAGATGTTTTCTGCGATACATCGTCAGCTGACTTTCCTTCATGTTTTCGATTTTATCATCGGCAATTTTAACCGAACCGCTGTCTGCCGTTTCAATTCCTCCGATTATGTTGAGCAGGGTTGATTTTCCCGAACCCGACGGCCCGAGCAAAACACATATATTGCCTTTTTCAACTCCGAAAGAAATTCCTCGGATTACCTCGGTTTTTGTGTCTCCCTGACCGAAGGATTTGAACAGATTTTCAATTTCAAGATACATTTCCTTCCGACCTTCCTGTTAGCAACCGCTAACTCTATCGTATTAAATATAGTTAGCCAAAGCTAACCTTGCTGAAATATTACCATATATTATCTTTCTTGTCAAGTATAAATATAATAAAAATATTGACAGACTTGCCTTTTAAGAGGTAAAATAGCGTGTGTAAAAGGCAAAGAGGGGAGACGGCAAAAATAAAAGAAAATTTTTCACTGAAATTTAATCTGTGGGATTTGGCGGCCGTTGTTTTAACCGTTGCCCTTTCCGTCGGGATATACGCAATTTACCGCCCCTATTCTCACGCCGAAAAAACCGGGCTTGTCGCATATGTTTATGCGGGCGGCAGCTTGATCGACGGGGGGGAAATCCCGCTGTCATCCGTCGAAAACACCCGTGAAATCATTATATCAAAGGATAAATTGAATATAAACGGTGAGGTTACCGTAACAATTGACAGGCAAAAGGGCATAGCCATAACGAATTCCTCCTGTCCCAATCACGACTGTGTAAAGCAGGGCTTTATCGACAAGGCCGACGTTCCCGTGGTTTGCGCCCCGAATTCCGTTGTTGCCGTGCTCAAATCCGAAGACGTGGATATTGACGCTCCCGACGCAATTATAGGGAGGATAAGCCCGTGAAAATCAACAAAACGAAAAAGATTGTCGGTCTTGCCATGCTGCTTTGCCTTTCGGTAACGGTTGGAATTCTCGAGTCTTTTGTATCCCTTCCGATACCCGTTCCCGGCATAAAGCTCGGCCTTGCCAATTTTATTAACCTTTTTGTGCTTTATTATTATGATTTGAAAAGCTATTTTACCGTCGGCTTTTTAAGGGTCGTTTTAAGCGCCCTGCTTTTCGGCGGATTCGGCATAGGATTTGTCTTTTCGCTTTGCGGGTGGACACTTTCCGCCGCTGCGGTTTCTTTGGCTTTTTTATCAGAAAAATTCAGCGTCTACGGACTTTCGACCCTTGGTGCCGCTCTTCACCAAACAGGCCAAATTTCCGCCGCAATTATAATCTACCGACAAATCGGTTTTTTATATTATGCAGTCTGTTCTGCTCGGCGATGAGCGCGTTAATGTCGCCATGTCCCGCTTCGATGAGATCCGCGAGCTCTTCGAGCCGCTTCTCTTTTTTCATAAGAGGCTCGAACACGCTCTCCATCTCGTCATAGACCGTCTTTTGGCTCCCCGCGCAGGCGTGCTGTTCGAGATAGCCTATCTTTATATTTTTGCCGGGATATACCCCGCCCAGGGTCGGCTCAAGCTCGCCGGTGATGAGCTTGAAGAGAGTCGTTTTGCCCGTTGCGTTCGAGCCGATGAAGCCTATCTTATCGCGCTCTCCGACTTCAAAGCTCACGCCCGAAAACAGCGTGCGCTCGCCGAACTCCATATCAAGATTCTGTACGCTTAAAACTGCCATTTGTAATATCAGACCCTTGTTTCAAGGATCTTTGCTTCTCCGTTTATTTTGTAGTCGCCGCAGTTTGCGGGAATGAAAATGCTGCCGCCCTTTGAAAATTCAAGAGTCTCGCCCGCGCATTCGAGCGAACCCGAGCCCTCGAGGATAAGAAGCGACACAAAAGATTTTTCGTCAGCAGTGCCGTCAAAGGAGCCGTTAACATCGAAAACGCGCTCCGTAAAGAACGAGCAGGCGACAAGATTCGTAACATTGCCGTCTTTTTTCGGCGTGCAGGGATTTTTGTATACGCCCGTGTGCGTGACATTCACCGCGTCCTCAACATGAAGCTCGCGCGGCTTGCCGTCAAAGCCCAGGCGGCCGTAGTCATATATTCTGTAGGTCGTGTCCGAGTTCTGCTGAACCTCAGCGAGCAGGATGCCCTTGCATATCGCGTGGAGTGTGCCGGATTCTATAAAGAAGAAATCTCCCTTTTTGACCGGGACTTTCTTGACATAGTCGGTCAGCGTGCCGTCGGTTATCGACTGCCTGAACTGCTCGCGGGTTATGTCCTTTTCAAAGCCGAGCAGAAGATAAGCGCCCGGCTCGCAGTCGAGGATATACCACGACTCGGTCTTTCCCGCGCCGCTGCCCTTTTTCAGGCAGTAGGCATCGTCGGGGTGAACCTGAACCGAGAGATCCGCCGCGGCATCGATGAATTTTATCAGCACCGGGAAATCAGAGAATCCGGCGCAGTTTTTGCCGCCGAGCTCTGGATGTTCGAGATAGACTTCGCGAAGAGTCTTCCCCGCAAATTCGCCGTTTGCGACTGTTGAGCTGCCGTTTTTGTGCGCGGACATGACCCACGCCTCGGCGGCGTTTCGCTTGTCTGTGACAACGGAATATTCGTCAATGAGCCTGCGCCCGCCCCAGACGGTTTCCGAGACGAAGGGCGTCAATACCATGGGATAAAGCTTCAAAACACATTCTCCTTTATTATAAACATCTTATATATTTTTGGCGTTCGGACGAAAAATATCGTCCGGCTGAATTATTTTATCATATTTGTCCCATAATTGCTATACAAATAATACCGGGAGGACGAAAAAATGGTTACTGCTTTCAAATATCTGCTCGGAGGAAAGCTCAAAAAGGCGGACGAAGCTCCGACAAGGGGGGAGCAGCTGCTCGTGGACATAAGAGCGCTCAAAAAGGAGATGGACGCGGCATATCTACGGTTTGAATACGGCGAGGACGACGACTCGGTCGAGGCCGCGATATATGAGCTTGAATCGCTCAAGCGCCGCTACCACAGACTCCTGAAGCTCGCAAAGCAGGAGGGACTTGAAAGCAGCGACATAGCCGTCTGCTACAAACTGGAATGAGGGGATAGCCTTGTCAACAGGAATGAAAACGGTTCTTATAATATTTCTCGCTGCCGCCGCGCTCGCGATAACGGTGTTTGCCGTGACGAACAGGCGCGGCTTTTCGGCGCTGATACTCAACGCGATAGGCGGCGCGGTGGCGCTGTTCGCCGTCAATATCGCGGGGCTCGCGACGGGGATACAGCTCTCCGTCAACCGCTGGTCGCTCGGCGCGGGCGCGCTGCTCGGCGTGCCCGGGGTGATATCGATGCTGGTGCTCGATATCGTTTTCAAATAAATTAAAATGAAGCCGCCCGCGGGCTGAAAAGAGCATTTTTGCGGGCAGCTTATAAAAAAATCAATTTTTTTAAAATTATGCTTGACATTCGCGAGGCGTTCATATATAATAGGCTCTGCTGAACGGGAAAGACCGAAAATTCAGCTCAAATGGACGCTTAGCTCAGCTGGTAGAGCATTCGCTTGACGTGCGAAGGGTCAGCGGTTCGAGTCCGTTAATGTCCACCATAAAAACCGAGCTTTCCCGTTTCGGAAAAGCTCGGTTTTTCTTTTTGGAAACTATTTTATCGGTATATATATTGCAGAGAGCTTTGCCGCCCTGTTTTTGTGCGGTTTCCTTTGAACGTGACAACCACTCACGGCGGGCGGCCGCGCTTTTATGCGGCGTTTTTGCTTTCGGCTCGTTGTTTTTTTACCGTTTTTCATTGTCTGTGCATTTTGCACAAGTTTCATTTCAAACATTTGTTACTGTTGGCTTGTTGTAATCAAAATTCACAAATGATATAATGAAATGGGTTGTCTTTGACACGAGGAGACGGTGTGATGAAATTTGCTTTAAAAAGGCCGTTGCGTCAATTCTTTCGGCGGCGATATTCGCGGGCGGAGTCTTTTCGGTCTCGGCGGCCGAAGGGCTTTTTGAAGCCGAGCGTCAGTCGTCGGTCGAAATAAGCTTTCCACCGACGGGCAGGGGAATTATAAATTCACCTTAAACGACCTTTACGGTCCCGGCGAATATCTCTTTGTTTTTGACGGCGTGACCGAAATTTCGGCAAAGGGGAGCGAAAAAGGATTTATCTATGCCGACGGCGCAGCGGAAAAAGGCCTTTTTTCCATGAAAATCGCCTTTTCGGGCAAAGCGTCCGAGCCGCTTGCCGACCCTTCTGCCGAGGGAGCACCACCAACACTGTCAAACAAGGCCACCGACGCCGAAAAGGCGCGGGCGAAGGAAGTTTACGACACCTATATAACCGACCTTGAAAAATTCCCGTCGAAAATGAAGATAGGCGACAGCGAATACGTCGGCTTTTCAAGCGGAGATTTTACAAAAATCTCTCAAAAAACCGAGACCCACGAGGTCACAAAAAGCGAGAACACCGAAATCGAGCTTTTGCATAAAAGCGGTCTTACATTTACTTTAAAGACGGTTTTTTATCCCGATTATACCGCCTTTGACTGGGTCATATATTTCACAAACATTACCGCGGCGAATTCCCCGACCGTCACCGACATAAGCCCCGCCGAGCTTAAATTCGAGGGCGAAAACCCCGTTATTCTCACAAGCTGCGGCGACACCGAGGCCGCCACCCAATCCACCGCGCCCTTTATTCCCCGCTCCTTTGAGCTTGAAGAAACCCCGTCGCTTTCCTTTTGCCCCTCAAGCGGGCGCTCCACCGAGGTGGGCTTTCCCTATTACAATTTCGAATACGGCGACAAAGGCGTGCTTCTCACCACAAGCTGGGCGGGACAATGGCAGACCGATTTTGAATATTCAAAGGGCGTCACCTCCTTTTCGGGACGTCAGCAGACCTTCAATTCCTATCT
>OGYE01002843.1_pt1 | contig 10300 bp, 10 predicted proteins | sample 1576471 | NCBI WGS metagenome assembly OGYE01 (sample SAMEA3541532, study PRJEB24748) | human gut metagenome | biome: human gut; feature: human-associated habitat; material: faeces | place: China | collected 2012 | reverse complement strand
AGCCGTAAGGCGGGAATTGTGCGGTGTTGCCTTAAGATTTCTCTCAAATTTCGATGTCCAGGCTTACGGGGCAATGGTCACTGCCCATGATGTCCATTAAGATACCGGCCTCTTTGATGTTGGGGGCCACGCGGTCGCTGACGAGGAAATAGTCGATACGCCATCCTGCGTTCCGCTCACGGGCGCGGAAGCGCATGCTCCACCAGCTGTACATGCCGGTGGCGTCGGGGTGCAGGTGGCGGAAGGAATCCGTAAAGCCCGCGGCCAGCAGCTCGCCCAGCTTGCCGCGCTCCTGGTCAGAGAAGCCCGCCGCGCCGCGGTTGGGGCCGGGGTTCTTCAGGTCAATATCCTCATGCGCCACATTTAAATCTCCGCAAAGGATAACCGGCTTCTCGGCGTCCAGCTTCTGCAGATAGCGCCGCAAATCATCCTCCCACTGCATACGGTAGTCAATGCGGGCCAGCTCGTTCTGGGAGTTGGGCACATAAAGGTTGACCAGATAAAAGTCCGGGTACTCCAGCGTGATGGCGCGGCCCTCGTGGTTGTGGATATCCTCCTCCAGACCGTACCGCACGCTGAGCGCCGGGGTCTTGGCCCAGATGGCCGTGCCGGAATAGCCCTTCTTGTCGGCGCTGTAGATATACTCCGTGTAGCCCGCCGGGGCAAAATCCGCCTGCCCGGGCTGCATTTTTGTCTCCTGCACGCAGAAAAAATCCGCGTCCAGCGCGTTGAACGTCTCCTCAAAACCCTTTTTCAGGCAGGCACGCAGGCCGTTGACATTCCAGCTGATGAATTTCATAGGGGTTCTCCTTTTCTACGATTACGCCTTTTTTGCCGCATTTTTCTGCCACGCGCCGCTGACAAACCGCGCCACAAAGCAGAGGATACGGCAGACCCAGTCCACGATCATGGCAATCCAGACGCCAACCGCGCCCATGCCCATATTCACGCAGAGAATCCAGCTCAGGCCCATGCGCCAGACCAGCATTGAGGCGGTGGCCACCACCATCGTGAACCGCACATCGTTGGCGGCGCGCAGGGCGTTGGGCAGCACAAAGCTGGCCGGCCACAGGAAAATCGCGCAGCCATTGTGAATCATAACCAGCGTCCATGCCAGCTGGCGGGTCTCCGGCGTCAGGGTGTACATCGACAGAATCTGCGGCAGCAGCAACAGCACCGCCACATTGACCGCACCCTGTGCAAGGTAGTCCCACGCAAGCAGCTTTTTGGTGTAGTACCGCGTCTGGTCAAAGTCCTGCGCGCCGACACAGCGCCCGATGACCGTAATCATGGCAAGGCCCATCGCGTTGCCCACAATGCAGCCGATGGCGTCCAGATTGTTGGCCACCGCGTTGGCCGAGATATGTACCGTGCCGAACAGCGAAATCATCGACACCACCAGCACGCGCCCCAGCTGGAACAGGCTGTTCTCAAACGCCGAGGGGATGCCGATATGCAGAATACTTCTGACGGTGCGGCCCTCCAGACGGGTGACAGACTGCGGCGTGATGCAAAGCACGTAGTCCGGCCGCGCCGCCAGCGCCAGAATGATAACCGCACCCACAGCGCGGGAAACCAGCGTGGGCACAGCCACGCCTGCCACACCCATGCGCAGCACAAAGACGCAGAAGGCATTGCCGCAGAAGTTGATGGCGTTGACAATGACGGACACCCGCATGGACACCGCGCTGTTGCCGGTGGAACGGAAGATGGCCGCGCCCGCGTTGTAGAGCGCCAGAAACGGAAAGGACAGCGCCGTGATGGTAAAATAGGTCAGGCAGGCTTGCATAACCTCGTCCGAAATGGTGCCAAAGAACAGCCGCAGCTGCCATGTGCGGGTGAGCAGGCAGAACGCCGCCACACCCACGCCGAGCAGTGCGCTCAACGCCACCAGCTGCCCGGCACTGCGGGCCGCGTCCTCTGGCCGTTTGGCACCCAGATGCTGGCTGGTGACAACCGCGCCGCCGGTGGCCAGCGCGCCGAACAGCGTGATGATGAGCTGGTTGATCATATCCACCAGCGACACGCCGGAGATAGCGGCCTCACCCACCGACGAGACCATAACGGTATCCGCCATACCGACAAGGATTTCCAGCGCCTGCTCAATGATAAGCGGCCAGAGCAGCGTCAGCAGCTGGCGGTTGGTAAAAAGCCGGTCTTTTTTCATATTGCTAGAATACATCTCGCTTTCCCAGCTTTGAGTATAGCACAAAAAAAGCCCCCGCGCAATGCGGGGACAAAAGCTGTTTCGGTGTTTCGGTTATTCGTACCGCAGCGCTTCAATCGGGTCGAGCTTTGCGGCCTTGTTGGCGGGGCAATAGCCAAAAAAGATGCCGATGGCCATACTGAAGCCCACCGCAATGGCGATGGACGATACATCGGACCGGGCTTTGTCTGTGTTTTTTCTGCCATTTCCGATTTCCTGCTGTGCATATATACATAAAATCGACTGTTTCAGTATATTCTGGAATTGTGCTGATAATTTGAACATTTAATGAAACAATGGTTTTGTTTTCTTATCCATTGCGCACAACAAAAAAGCAGCTGTGGGGCGCGTAGTACGCCTGCACAGCTGCCTGTTCCAGATAAGAATGTCAGCGCTCCTCACGGAAGTAGGCGAGCCCCAGATGGGCCGGGGGCTGGTTCTCCTTCTTTTTGCGCATCGAAACGACGATCAGGACGATGATCGTGACGACGTAGGGCAGCATCTGCACAAGGTCGGTGATGTGGCTGGCCATCGTGATGCCGAGCAGCGTCGGCAGGAACTGGTACAGCCAATAGAGCATACCGAACAGGTACGCGCCCCAGATGGCGTTCAGCGGCTTCCAGGTCGTGAAAATGACCAGCGCCACGGCCAGCCAGCCCAGCGCCTCGATCTGGCCGGTGGTCGCCCAGATGCCCTGGTTGTAATCCAGTACATAGTACAGGCCGCCGATGCCGCAGATGCCCGCGCCGATGCAGGTGGACAGGTACTTGTACAGCGTAACGTTGATGCCCGCGGCGTCCGCGGTGGCGGGGTTCTCACCGACGGCGCGCAGATTCAGGCCCGCACGGGTGCGGGTCAGGAACCAGTGCAGCACCACAGCCAGCAGGATCGCCGCATAGACGAGAAAACCGTAGGAGAACACGACCTGCCCGATGTCGCCCAGACCCGACAGCACGGGAATTTTGGCGCTGAACGCCTTGTTGGCGATGGGAGCGGCGGAGTAGCTGGCGCCGTTCAGGATAAACACGCCGAAGAAGTTTGCCACACCCATGCCGAAGGTCGTCAGCGCCAGACCGGTGACGTTCTGGTTGGCGCGCAGGGAGATGGTCAGGAACGCATAGATCAGGCCGCCCGCCATCGAGGCCAGAATGGCGCAGGACAGGGCGATGAGGATGCTGACAAAGCCGTTGGGGTTGGCAGCGCTGTTCTCATAGGCCCAGGCGCTGGCAAAGCCCGCGAAGCCGCCCAGGTACATGATGCCCGGCACGCCGAGGTTCAGGTTGCCGGATTTCTCGGTCACGGTCTCGCCCAGCGCACCGTACATGATAATTGTGCCAAACGGGATGGCGCGCATGATCCACGCAATCAGACTGCTGTGCATATCACTTGCCCTCCTTGTGTGCGCCGCGGGGGATGACGCGGTAGTTGATGAAGAACTCACTGCCCAGAATGAAGAACAGGATGATGCCGGTGATGATGTCGGCGGCGTACTCGTTCAGCGAGTACGCAGACGCGATCTCCGACGCACCGCGCTCGAGGAAAACCAGCAGGAACGAGATGAGCGCCATATAGAAGGTGTTGAACTTGGCCAGCCATGCGACAATAATGGCCGTGAAGCCGCGCCCGTTGGCGGACGCCGTGGAGATGGTCTGATCCTTGCCGGCCACGATCAGGAAGCCGCACAGGCCGCAGATCGCGCCGGAAATCAGCATCGTGCGCACCGTTACGCGGCGGACGTTGATGCCCGCATACCGCGCGGTGTTCTCGCTCTCGCCGACAACGCTGATCTCATAGCCCTGCTTGGAGAAGCGCAGATAGGCGTACATGACGAAGGTCAGCACGATGACCACAATGATGTTGATGGTGTAGCGCTGGCCCATAATGACGGGGAACCAGCCGGCCTTGGTCGCCTTGTTCAGCGTGCCGAGGCTCGACGCCTGGCCGCGCATGATGTTGGTCATGCAGGCAACAATGGACGTAGCAACGTAGTTCATCATCAGGGTGAACAGCGTCTCATTCGTGTTCCAGCGGGACTTGAACCACGCGGGGATGAAGCCCCACAGTGCGCCCGCGGCAATGCTGCCCAGCGCCATGGCGGCAAACAGCAGCGGCAGCGGCAGATTGTTGCCCTGATACACCATGATGAGGGCGGCAGTCAGGCCGCCGATCAAAATCTGACCCTCGCCGCCGCAGTTCCAGAAGCGCATCTTGAAGGCCGGGGCCAGCGCGATGCCGACGCAGAGCAGCGTGGACAGGTCGCGCAGCATCCAGCTGAAGCGGGTCATGTTGGCGAAGGTGCCGCTCCACATGACGCCATAGACGGACAGCGGGTTCAGGCCGGTGACGAAAAAGATAAACAGCGCATCGACGACCAGCGCCAGCAGAATGGCGATGGCGCGCACGGCGATCTTCTGGGGCATCGTCGTGCCCTCACGCTTGGCAATGCGCAGCAGCGGCTCGCGGGCCGCAGTGGCAGTCTGACTCATGCCTGCTCCTCCTTTACCAGGTTGGTCATTCGCAGACCGACCTCCTCCTTCGTGGTCTTGCGGCCATCGAGAATGCCGTTGACCTTGCCGCCGCACAGCACAACGATGCGGTCACACAGCTCCAGCAGCACGTCGAGGTCCTCACCGACGTAAATGACCGCCACACCGCGCTTTTTCTGCTCGTTGAGCAGGTGATAGATCGTGTAGGACGTGTTGATGTCCAGACCGCGCACCGCGTAGGCGGTCATCAGGACGATGGGGTCGGCGGCCAGCTCACGGCCCACCAACACCTTCTGGACGTTGCCGCCCGACAGGCGGGAGACCGGGGTGTTCAGGTCGGGCGTGACGACGCCCAGCTCTTTCTTGATCGTCTCGGCCAGCGCCAGCGGGGCCTTGCGGTCCACGATGGGCGAATGGCCCTTGCCGTAGCTTTTCAGCATCATGTTGTCGGTCATGCCCATCGAGCCGACCAGACCCATGCCCAGACGATCCTCGGGGACAAAGCTCATGGCCACGCCGTTCTTGCGGATGTCCATGGGATCCATGCCCACCAGGTTTTTCTCCTCGTTGGTCTCCGGGGAGATATAGGTCACGGTGCCGGAGGTGACGGGGTACAGACCGGCGATGGATTCCAGCAGCTCCCGCTGGCCGGAGCCCGCGATGCCGGCAATGCCCAGCACCTCGCCGGCGTTTACGTCGAAGGTCACATTGTCCAGACGCTTGACGCCCAGCTCGTCGTATACGGTCAGACCCTCTACCTTCAGGCGGGGCGTGACGTTGACGGGCGTGGGGCGGTTGATGTTCAGAGCCACGCTGTGACCCACCATCATATCGGTCAGGGACTGCTGGTCGGCGTCCTTGGTCAGCACGTCGCCTATGTACTCGCCCTTGCGGAGCACGGCCACCCGGTCGGACACGTCCAGCACCTCGTGGAGCTTGTGGGTGATGATGATGAGGGACTTGCCGTCGGCCTTCATGTTGCGCATGACGGCGAACAGCTTGTCCGTCTCCTGCGGGGTCAGCACGGCGGTGGGCTCATCCAGGATCAGGATGTCCGCGCCGCGGTAGAGCACCTTGACGATCTCGACGGTCTGCTTCTGGGACACGGACATATCGTAGATCTTCATGTCCGGATCGATATCGAAGCCGTACTTGTCGCAGATGTCCTTGACCTTCTGGCGTGCGTTGTTCAGATCCAGCTTGCCCTCCAGACCGAGGATGATATTCTCGGTGGCGGTGAACAGATCGACCAGCTTGAAGTGCTGGTGGATCATGCCGATACCCAGATCGAAGGCATCCTTGGGAGATGCGATGGTCACAGGCTTGTCGTGGACGTAGATCTGCCCCTCGTCGGGGAAATAGATGCCGGAGAGCATGTTCATCAGCGTGGTCTTGCCGCTGCCGTTTTCGCCCAGCAGGGACAGGATCTCGCCCTCGTACAGGTCAAGATTCACATCCTTATTGGCGATGACCTTGCTGCCGAACCGCTTGGTGATGTTCTCCATTTTGATCGCGCATTTCTTTTCCAAGGCTGTCATCCTTTCTTTCGGCGCAGATGGCTGCAAACACCTCGTAGAACGCCGGGAATAAATTCCATACGACTTATTTTACCATACATGTCGAGCGTTGTAAATCAAAATCAGCAAAAAATTTGTCAGGTATATACAAAGAATGTGAGGTTACACAAGAAAGAGTCATTCTCTTTGTGTAAATCGTCAAAGCCGCGTGCAGGAGGGGAAAAGCAAGAGGTGGACTGCCTGCGCAGTCCACCTCGTTGTGGCGCAATATGCTGTTGGAAAACCTGGCGATTAGCCGCCGAAGTTGGTATCCAGCAGGTTGATGCCGTCGATCTGCAGATCGAAGTAAGGAGCAGAACGGAACTCGGACTCGGAGAAGTAACCGTCGTGCACGACCTCGGTGTCGGGAGTGTAAGCGTCATCGGTGTCGACGTCAGCCATGTAGGAGGTCAGAGCCTCGCCCTTCACGGTGAAGGTGGAGCAATCGAACACGTGGATCTCGCCCTTCTCCAGCTTCTCGGTAGCAGCGGCAATGGCCTCGGCAGTGCCTTCGGCGGCCACGGTGGTGTTCAGGTCGGTCAGAACCACGGAGTTGGTGGCCAGAGTGCCGATCCAGTCAGCATCGATGGCGGTGCCGTCCATGACAGCCTTGATGGCATACTCATAGTAGGGCGCCCAGTTGATGCGGGAGGAGATGATGTAGGTGTTGGGGCAGGCAGCCTGAGTGGAGCCGTTGTAGGAAACGTTGGGAACACCGGCGTTCTCGCAGGCGGTAGGAGCACCCAGAGAGTCGGCGTGCTGGCTGATCAGCTTGCAGCCGCCCTGGATCAGCTTCTCGGCGCCTTCCTTCTCCAGAGTCTCATCGTACCAGCTGCCGGTGAAGGTCACATCCATGGTGACGGTGGGGCAGACGGACTTGGCACCCAGATAGAAGGAGGTGTAGCCGGAAACCACTTCGGCGTAGGTGAAGGCACCCACATAGCCCATCTTGGCCTCTTCAGCCTTGATGTCGCCGGCCTCGATCATCGCGTTCAGCTTCATACCGGCAGCGATACCGGCCAGATAGCGGCCCTCATAGATGGAGGCGAAAGCGTTGTGGTAGTTGGCCAGATTCTCGGTGTGAGCGCGGGTACCGGTGCTGTGGCAGAACTGCACATCGGGGTTCTCCTTGGCGACCTGGATCATGTAAGGCTCATGACCGAAGCTGTCGGCAAAGATGATGTTGCAGCCGGCGTCCACCAGATCAGCGGCGACCTCGGCGCACTGCTCGGTCTCACCCACGTTGGTCTTGATGAAGAAATCCTCATTCTCGACCAGACCCAGGTTGGCGCAGGCTTCCTTGGCGGCATCGATGAAGTTCTTGTCATAGGTGGAGTTTTCATCATGCAGGGTGATGAAGCCGACCTTGACCTTGGAGCCCTCGTCGGGGTTCTTGGTGTCGTCACCAGCGGGATCCTTCTTCTCACCGCAGGCCACCAGGCTCAGAGCCATGACCAGGGCGAGGAGCATTGCAAGGAACTTTTTCATTCTTGTTTTCCTCCTTAAAATATGTGACGCACGCTTATAAGAGTAAGGCAAATTTGGCGCGCGTCTGAACAACGGGCTTCCTACCCGGTATTCACATTACTCACAGGAACGTGGGTATTATACAGGATTCCACCGCGAATTTCAACAGAAAATGTGAATTACGGCAAAATTTCTTTGTGACGCACAAAAAAACTTTGTAAAACCTGTGCACTATGCGGCAATTGATAGAAATTTCACGCAGCGCGATACCCATTTCCGATGGCAGAAAGAAGCCTGTGTTACTGGTGGATGCGGGTGCCGGTCTTGCCCTCGATGCCGTCCTTGGCCTTCTCCAGCAGGGTGATGAGAGCGGTGCGGCCGGCCTTGGACTCGGCGAATTTCACCGCGGCCTGCACCTTGGGCAGCATGGAGCCCTTGGCGAACTGGTTCTCGTCCATGTACTTGTAGGCCTCGGCGGGGGTCAGGTCGTCCAGCCCCTTCTGGTCGGGCTTGTTGTAGTTGATGGCCACCTTTTCCACGGCGGTGAGAATGATGAGCATGTCGGCGTCCAGCAGCTCGGCCAGCAGCTCGCTGCCGAAGTCCTTGTCGATGACGGCGGGGGTGCCGCTGAGCTTGTTGCCCTCGCGGACAACGGGGATGCCGCCGCCGCCCACGGCGATGACCACATGACCGGCGTCCACCAGCGCCTTGATGCTGGCCTTCTCCACGATGTCAAAGGGCTTGGGAGAGGGAACCACCTGGCGGTAGCCGCGGCCGGCGTCCTCCACCATGGTGTAGCCCTTTTCGGCGGCGATGCGGTCGGCGGTCTCCTTGTCATAGAAGGCGCCCACGGGCTTGGTGGGATTCTGGAAGGCGGGGTCGTCCTTGGAGACGACGGTCTGGGTCACGATGGTGGCCACGGGCTTGTCCATGCCGCGGCTGGCCAGCTCGTTGCCGATGGCCTGCTGCAGGTGGTAGCCGATGTAGCCCTCGGACATGGCGCCGCACTCAGGGAACGGCATATCGGCCTTGATCGCCTTGGCCTCCGCCGCGGTGCTCAGACCCAGGTTGATCATGCCCACCTGGGGGCCGTTGCCGTGGGCGACCACCACCTCGTTGCCGGCGGCGATCAGATCCACGATGGACTTGGCGGTCTCGGTGACGAGACGCAGCTGCTCGGCGGCGGTGTTGCCCAGCGCGTTGCCGCCCAGCGCGATAACAATTCTCTTAGACATAGTTGTTAACCTCGATTAAAGCGTTTTTAAATTGAAAATACAAGTAAAAATATAACCCAAAAATACAACAGCGGCGGCGCGGCCGCCGCTGTTGCGGGTGGGTAGAGCTTTTAGAACTTCTTGCGGGTGTCCTTCGTCTCGTCCAGCTCCATCAGAGCCTTGACGGGATCCTTCACCTGTGCCATGAAGATCATGGCGGCGATGATATAGGGCTTGTAGGAGGCCTGCTTGTACAGAGGCACGATGTAGCGGTCGAACACGGAGTTGTCCACCTCACCCTCGGCGCAGCTCAGGCCGGTGATGTCGGCGGGCAGGCAGTGCAGGTACAGAGCCTTGCCGTCCTTGGTGAGCTTCATCATCTCCTCGGTGCACGCCCAATCCTTGTGCTGGGCGTTCTGCGCCAGCAGGCGCTTCTCCAGAGCGTCGATGCCCTCCTTGTCGCCGGCGGCGTACAGCTTGGTGCGCTCTTCCATGGCGGCGTAGGAAGCCCAGCTCTTGGGATACACGATATCGGCATCCTTGAAGGCCTCGGCCATGCTGTTGGTCTTGTGGAACTTGGAGCCGTACTTCTCGCAGTTCTTGCGGGCGACCTCTTCCACCTCGGGCATCACGTCATAGCCCTCGGGATGCGCCAGCGTCACGTCCATACCGAAGCGGGTGAACAGGCCGATCACGCCCTGGGGAACGGACAGGGGCTTGCCGTAGGAGGGAGAATACGCCCAGGTCATAGCGACCTTCTTGCCCTTCAGGTTCTCCACGCCGCCGAAGTAGTGGATGACGTGCAGCATATCGGCCATGCACTGGGTGCAAATGGTGTTCCACGTCCAGTTGTGAAAAGAACCATCTGTGCGCCTGAAGCTGCACAGGCTGTTGCAGCAACAAGGTCATTACCAGGTGCGCTGAGAAGATTAAGTCCCTTAGTATTAACTGGCTCTGCATATGCAAGAACGCCCTTTACTAATGAGCTTCCTGACTTCTGTGTACATCCTAAAGACTTGTCCTCAAGAGTTGTAATACCGCCATCCTTATTTCCTGGAGATGGATTCTCGTAAATCTCCTGACCATTCTTAATGAAGTATTCCTTAAAGTCATTAATCAGGTGTACGGTCTGCTCGAACAGTTCCTTGGTGCGGCAACGGTTCATCAGGATGGTTTCCGCACCGAACATTTCCGGAACTTCCGTCAATACGCTTGTACCGCCTTGTGCCACCAGGAAGTCGGAGAACATTCCCAGTAACGGATTGGCTGTGATACCTGAGAAACCGTCCGAACCACCGCACTTCATAACGAAAGGAGGAACCCCCTATGAGCAAACCCATCGTAGCAGTGGTTGGCCGCCCCAATGTGGGC
>OGYE01002840.1_pt1 | contig 10309 bp, 9 predicted proteins | sample 1576471 | NCBI WGS metagenome assembly OGYE01 (sample SAMEA3541532, study PRJEB24748) | human gut metagenome | biome: human gut; feature: human-associated habitat; material: faeces | place: China | collected 2012 | reverse complement strand
CCACGATGAACCGCAGCTGCCGGTCGTTCATGTCCATGCAGCGCTTCCAGGTGATTTAGTGAGCAATTGAAATCTGTAGTGGATTTATTGTCAGATAAAGAAGATGAACATAAAATTACTTTCTTAATGTCATGGAATGAATGGGCAGAGGGTAATTATGTGGAGCCAGACTTAAAGTATGGTCATGGCTTTTTAGATGTATTAAAGAAAATCGTTTAATTGTTTATATATGAATCTGAAACGTTTTTGTACACGATTTCGTGAAATGAGAACTTGTTATGTTGGAACGAAAGTTTCTTTTCTAGATAAAATCTTTTATGCTGTAGATTATGTTTTTGCTTTCATAATTCATGGGGCTTCTATTAGTGATTATTTTGCTTATGGTTTTTATAAACTTAGATATAAGGGAAGAAAGGAGTATATAACTTATAGGCGTTATCATGTTATACAAAATAAATGCAATAAAGTTTCAGATAGATGTTTATGTCGAGAAAAAAATAAATTTAATGAATTATTTAAAGAGTTTTTAGGGCGTGATTGGATTGATGTAAATAATGTTGATGAGATGCTGTTTATCTCATTTTGTCATAAATATCCTGTAATTTTTATTAAAGAAATTAATGGATATAGGGGTATAGGTACTCGTAAAATAGAGACGGAGAATTTGAATGCAAAAGACTTGTATAATGAACTGATTTCAGATATAAATTCTCACTATATAGCAGAAGAACAAATAACCCAAATTAGTGAACTGGCAAACTTTCATCCTTGGTCAATCAATACGATACGTATAGTAACGGTTTATGATACGATAAATGATAAAGTTCATATTATGAATGCTCGTTTACGAATGGGGAACAAAAAAAATAATGTTGATAATTTTCATTTTAGTGGAATTGGTGCAAATATAAATATAGAAACAGGCATCATAGATACAATTGGTTATGATGCACATAATAACACTTATATAGTACATCCGATTACAGGAAAGCAAATAATAGGTGCTCAAATTCCATATTGGGAAGAGTGCAAAACTTTTGTTGAGCGTGCAGCAAGACATATTCCAAGTGTTCGATATATAGGTTGGGATATTGTAATACAGAGTGGAGGTCACTTTTTATTGATAGAAGGTAATGATAATGCTGATCATGATTTTCAGCAATTGCACAATTGTGGTTTATGGAAACAATATCAATCTATAATCAAAAGATTTTAAGATTATGTATATATTGATGATTGCTCGTGGATATCCTACTGAAGAAGACCCTCAATGGGGATGCTTTGAACAAGATCAAGCTGAAGCATTATGTAATAATGGTCACCAAGTTGTTGTTCTTAGTGTTGATAGCCGTTTTTTATGGAAATTCAGAAAAGTAGGAATAACACATTATAGCAAAAATGGCGTAAATTATTATAATAGTTTTTGGTTTCCAGGTGTTTTGACGAGGACTATAAGTCGAAAATTTAATGTTTTCATAAAAAAATGCCAAGTGGATAAACTATATAAGAAAGTTGAGTTCTTGTATGGACGACCAGATGTAGTATATGGACAATTCTTTTTTAATACTGACATAGGAGTTTATCTTCAAAAAAAGTACAATTTGCCGTTAGTTGGTATAGAACATGCCGGTAGATTTAATTCTGACCGGCTAGATTCGATTACAAAATGGATGGCAACTAATGCTTATGCAAATGCTGACGAAATAATAACGGTCTCTCAAACTTTGCGAAAAAGGATATTATATCATTTTAAAAGAGATAGTTATGTTATCCATAATTTAGTCAATAATATATTTTTCGATTCTGTAAGGAAAGTCGAAAAAACAAATAGCTTTTCTTTCGTATCTACAGGGAGTTTAGTTTACGGCAAAGGTTTTGATTTATTAATAGAGGCATTTTCTCTTATTAATAGAAGAAATAAAGATATACATTTAGTTATAATAGGTGATGGAGTAGAAAGACAAAATTTGCAAAAGCAGATAGATAATTTAAAACTCTCGCATAATATTCATTTGGTAGGAAAGAAAACAAAGGGTGAGATTGTCCAAATATTAAGTGATAGTTCTGTTTTCATATTACCTTCACGTAGCGAAAATTTTTCAGTATCAATATTAGAAGGATTAGCTGTAGGTTTACCTGTTATTGCAACTCTCTGTGGCGGAGTTAAGGAGTGTATTAATGAAAAAAATGGGTTATTAGTTCCTGTTGAAAATGTACCAGCATTAGCTGATGCTATGAAAAAAATGTATGATACATTGGGTGAATATGATAGTCAGGAAATTGCTCAAGATTGTTATAATAGATTTTCACCTTCTGTGATTTCCGATAAATTGGTAGATGTTTTCCAAAAAGCAGTCGAAAAAAAGAAAAAAATGTCATGAAGAATCTTATAATTATTGCCGCCGGTGGTATGGGTCGTACTTTATATGATATGGCACGTGAAAGTTTAGGTTTTGCAACAGAATTTGTCATTAAAGGTTTTATTGATGATAATTTGTCCGCATTGAATGACTTTCCAAATTATCCTCCGGTAATAGATAAGATTAGTACTTATATACCACAGAACGATGATGTTTTTGTCTGCTCTATAGGTGGAAATGCCCGTAAAAAATGTATGGGTGAAATTATTAATAGAGGAGGACGTTTTATTTCCTTAATCCATCATACTGCTAGAATTGGTTCTAATGTAAAATTGGGTGAAGGAAATATTATCGGTGCTTATACAAGCATTGGTGCTGATGCTGTGATAGGTGATTATAATATGATACAATCTTATACAGTAGTGGGGCATGATGTTCGTTTGGGTGATTGGAATCGTATTGATACACATGTCACTTGTGTAGGTGGTACGGTTGTTGGAAATGAGGTAGATATTTATACTTCTTCCGTGTTAAATCATGGAGTTGTTGTAGAAGATAATGCTCATGTTGGCGCTTGTAGTTTTGTTATACGCAGAGTTAAAGCTGGTACTACTGTTATGGGAAATCCTGCTAAAAGATTAATATAAATAATAAATAAGATGGAATTAGTAGACTTTATTGAAAAATTTGCTGAGCAATTTGATGATGTAGATGTAGAACAACTTAGTTCTACAACTAAATTTCGCGAGTTAGATGGTTACACATCGCTGGTTGCTCTATTGATTATTACAATGATTGATGAGGAATATGATGTCACTGTTACTGGTGATGATATGAAACAGCAGGCAACTATTGGTGATTTGTATAATTTGGTATCTTCCCGTTTGTAATGTATAATCCTTTTTCTTTAGAAGGGAAGACTGTACTAGTTACAGGTGCTTCATCCGGTATCGGACGAGCTACTGCCATTGAATGTTCGAAGCTGGGAGCAACTTTAGTTCTGACAGGTAGGAATGAGAGTGCTTTGCAAGAAACTAAAGAGTTGCTATCTGATTCAAATAAAGAGCATTTAATGCTGGTTGCTGATTTAAGAATAGAAGAATCCTGTGAGAAATTGGTGGCTCAATTACCAGTATTGGATGGCTTTGTTTGCAATGCGGGAATAGGAAAAATGTTACCATTGCAATTCTACTCTTTGGATGTACTAAACGAAGTATTTCAGATGAATTGTTTTGTTCCTATGCTGCTACTGAAATTGTTGGTGAAGAAAAAGAAACTGAGAAATTCATCTTCAGTAGTCTTTACTGCATCAATTTCTGGTTATAATAATGTGGCGCCTGCAAATGGTATTTATGGAACTTCAAAGAGTGCCTTGAGCACTTATATGAAATATGCTGCCTTGGAGTTGGCAGGGAAGGGGATTCGATGTAATGCTGTACAGCCGGGAAGAATCAATACTCCTTTGATTTCTAATCGTTTGCTATCAGAGGAAGATGTGACTAAAGACATAGAACAATATCCGATGAAGCGTTATGGCAAGCCGGAAGAAGTGGCTCATGCTATAATTTATTTACTTTCCGATGCTTCTGCATGGGTTACAGGTACTAACTTGGTAATTGATGGAGGTCGTAGTCTGAAATAATTTGTATGGAAAGGCTTTTATATAATAAGATATGTATTGTTACCGGTGCCGCACAAGGCATCGGTAAATCTATAGCTGAACGTTTTGCTTCAGATGGTGCAATAGTTTATGCTTGCGACCGTGCTGAAGGAGTTATGGATGAATGGGCGAAGGCTTGTTCAGAAGATAATCATACCCGTGTGCTTCCTTTGTATTTTGATGTGACGGATGCTACTGCTGTAAAATCAGCCTTTATGTCCGTATTCAAACTAGAAGGTCGTATTGATGCACTGGTTAACAATGCGGGTGTGGTATTTAATAAGAAAATCGGTATGATATTGCGTCCGGAAACAGAACTGATGTTCCGTGTGAATGTAATAGCTGTAATTGAAATGATTCAGCTGGTTTCTCGTTTGATGGCTCGCAATCATAGTGGATCTATTGTAAACATTGCATCGGTAACGGCAGTACTAGGCTCACCGGGACAATCTGCTTACTCTGCAACTAAAGGGGCAATTATGGCTTTTACTAGATCTGCAGCCAAAGAGCTGGCATCTCAGGGGATTCGTGTGAATGCAGTTGCACCGGGTATTGTTAAAACGGAACGTTTTTCAGAACTTTATGAAGAAAGTGGCGAAAAAATCGATACTCGTATTCAAAAGATTGCTTTAGGACGCTTGGGAACTCCTGAAGATGTTGCTAATGCTTGTGCTTTTCTTGTTTCAGACCGTTCTTCTTATATTTCAGGTCAGATATTGGGAGTTGATGGCTGTGCTTCCATTTAGAATAAAATAACCGAATGATATTGAATTTAAATAAGCAGGCGCAGGATGCGTTTGCTGCAGTTGATGCTTTGGGGAATACCTTGAAGTATGGTGAGTTGTTGGATTTTTCCGAGAATATATCTACCATTCTTCCCAGTCGTTCCTTATTATTCTTATTGACAGAAAATAATGTCGGAGGTATAGCCTGGAGTGTAGGTTGTATCAATTCCGGCAATGTTCCTTTAATATTGAATGCACATATTGAAAAGGAACTTCTTTATAATTTGCTTGACATTTATCGCCCTTCTTATGTTTGTGTGCCCTCGTTGATGGCGGTTGACCTGCATTATGAAGTGGTGTGTGAATATTATGGCTATACCCTCTTGCGTACAGGAATGGAGGATTGTGCAATGCATCCGGATCTATCTCATCTTCTACCTACTTCCGGTTCAACGGGTAGTCCTAAGTTGGTACGGCATAAATATAGTAATATAGAAGCAGCGGCCTTAAATATCTCTACTTTCTTTGGCTTGACTTCCAATGACCGTCCTTTGCTTGTCCTTCCATTATATTATACTATGGGGCTGTCAGTGGTATTCAGTCATCTTTATGTTGGGGCTACTGTGTTGATAACCAATCAAAGTATGACCGATAAAGCTTTCTGGAGTTTCATGAAGGAGCAGCGGGCCACCAGTTTTACAGGAGTGCCTTACAGCTTTGAGATTTTGAATCTGATGCGTTTCTTCCGTATGGATTTGCCTGATTTGACCTTGCTTACTCAGGGTGGCGGTAAGATACCTCGCCAGCTGAATCTGAAGTTTGCTGAATATTGCCGTGACACCGGCAAACGCTGGATAGCTACTTACGGCACAATTCTGCCGACTGAAATTCGACTTGGAAGACGCAAATGGCAACACGCTGGCACGTGGACGCCACCTTCTTTCGCTGAAAGACATGTGCAGGATTGACAACCTTGAGCAAATGGCTCAAGCCGGAATAACATCTTTCAAAATAGAAGGAAGGCTGAAAGACATCAACTACGTAAAGAATGTAACCGCCGCATACAGCCAAAAACTAAATGAAATAATAAAACGAAACCCCGGTTTATACCATCGCGCCTCACTCGGCAGATGCAAATACACATTCACTCCAAACTTAAATAAGACTTTCAACCGTGGCTTTACAAACTACATGCTAACGGGCAAGAAGACTGACATCGCATCATTTGACACGCCCAAAGCCATTGGAGAATATGTAGGAACAGTGAAAGAGATACGAAGCAACTCGTTCACTGTTGCCGGGACTTCGGCTTTCACCAATGGCGACGGACTTTGCTTTTTCATTGAACACAGCGGTAAAACGCAAGACAAACAGCCAGCAAACAGAGAGCTTGTAGGCTTCAGGGCAAACAGAGTTGAAGGCAACAGGATATTTCCGCTTAAAATGCCAACAGGCCTACAGCACGGCACAGCATTGTACAGAAACAATGACAAGAAATTTGAAGACTTGCTTTCCAAGCCCAGCGCAATACGGGAAATAGGCATTTCAATGACACTAAGCGAAGCGACAGACGGCTTTGAGTTGGCCGCGCACATAACAGGTGAAAGCAAAACATCAACAGTAAACGTAGCGTACGAAAAACAAACGCCCGTCAAGCCGCAGCGTGAAAACATCATAAAGCAACTGTCGAAACTCGGCAATACTCCGTTCGAATGCAATGAAATAAAATTCATCCCGCACGACTTCAATTATTTCATACCCTCAAGCGTGCTTGCAAACATGCGCCGCCAATTGACAAGCGAACTGATGGAGAACATTCATTCCGCCTCTCCAAGCGCAACAACTGGCACAAGGCAAGGTGTGAAAACTGGCAATGTCACGCATGAAACTGAAATAGAAACAACACCATTGCAAACAAACAAAGGCAGAGAATGGTTGTTGAACATATCCAACCATTTGGCAAAAGACTTTTATGAAAAAGACGGAATAATAAACGCTCCATGCGCATTTGAGCTGAAACAACCCAAAGAACCTTTACTCATGCAATGCAAACATTGCATAAGACTGTCATTAGGCCATTGCCTGAAACACGAACGAAGCGATGCAAGATGGCAAGCCCCTTTATACCTGCGCCTACCTGACGGACATCGGTTTAAACTGCAGTTTGACTGTAACAAATGCCAAATGAACGTATATGCTGAAACTTAAATTGCATCTTCCACAGGCATTATGGCCGCTGATTGTTGCTGTTGCCTTGTCCTTGTTGCATGTCAGTTGCAATTACAAACAAACAAGAACGACCGACACGCAACAGGCGCAGTACAGCCAAAAGCAACTTGACTCTATTATGTTCGCTGAAAAACACCATTACTCAGTGAACTATAATTTCGTCGTAAAAGACGACTCCGTCAGTCTAATCCGCCAACAGCCGGAAGAAATAATGGGACGCATGATGACCGACACGGTCACCGTATACAAGCATGACCATCTCGCCGTAGCCGACATAAGGATAATACCTGCCGACTCCATTGACTCTGTTTGGGTGCAAGTGGCAAGAGACCAAGCCACATTCGGGTGGATACATGAAACCGGATTGCTGAAGTCAGTCGTACCCAACGACCCCATCTCGCAATTCATTTCCATATTTTCCGACACCCATTTGCTGGTTTTCCTAATCATAATAAGCCTCATCTCAATAACATACCTGATGCGCACCATATTCCGCCGCAACGCCAAGATAGTGCATTTCAATGACATAAACTCGTTCTACCCCACTCTCTTGGCGGTTATCGTGGCGTCAAGCGCAACACTTTATTCAAGCATACAGACCTTTGCGCCCGACATTTGGCAACAATTCTACTTCAACCCGACACTCAACCCGTTCAACGTCCCGTTTATACTTGGCGTTTTCTTGGTCTCTGTATGGTCGATGCTGATAATTGGATTGGCCACCATTGACGTTGTAAGAAGCATACTGCCCACAAGCGAAGCCCTGCTTTACCTTTGCGGACTGGCGAGCGTTTGTGCCGTCAACTATATAGTTTTCAGCATAGCAACACTTTATTTCATAGGCTACGCCATGTTCGCCGGTTATGTCTACTACGCACTTTATGTGTATTTCAAACGCTCGAGATGCGCCTACATTTGCGGGAAATGCGGAGCCAGGATGAGCAGAAAAGGGCGATGCCCCGTCTGCGGCACAGTCAACGAGTGAGACCGTGAACGGAAAATACACATAAATGAGGATTGCAGGCCTGTGCCATTATTGCTAAATTTGCACCGCCAAAACAGGCATGCAAACCACATGACAAACAAGATATTCATAACAATGGCCGCATTTGCCATCATCACGTCAAATGCGGCATACGCCGTCAGGCACGACAATGCCAACAACATTGCAGACAAGACAGCCTCAACCAACAACCTACCAGACAACAGCGGACTGTCAGACTCGTCAAGGATTTTCGACCTTGACGAGGTTGTTGTAATCTCACAACCCAAGGAAGTGCAAACCCTGAGACGCCAACCGCTAAGCTCAACGATGTTCACCGGGCGCGACCTCGCCATCACAGGCGCACGCGACCTCAGCGACATCGCATCCCTGATTCCGTCATTTGCCATGCCAGCATACGGCTCACGGCTTACATCATCGGTATATGTGCGCGGGATTGGTTCACGGGTCAACAACCCCGCCGTAGGCATATACATTGACGGCATACCGTTAGTGAGCAAGAACTCATACAACTTCCACACATACCAAATCGACCGAATTGACGTGTTGCGCGGACCGCAAGGCACGCTGTACGGCATGAACACCGAAGGCGGACTTGTACGCCTATACTCAAAAAGCCCCATGACATACCAAGGGACAGACGTCAACCTCAGCATAGGCACACACTTTTACCGAAACATTGAGGCTGCACATTACTTCAAGCCGAGTGACAAATTCGCAATGTCGATAGCAGGATTCTACAACGGTGGCAACGGTTTTTTCCACAACTCGACGACCGGGCGACGTGCCGACACTTCAAACGAAGCCGGCGGAAAGGCTCGAATGATATTCAAACCTAACAACAAACTGACGGCCGACTTTGTGGTTGACTACCAATATTCACGCCAAGAAGCATTCCCTTACGGACTGTTCGACACAGAAACAAGACACATCGCAACACCTGCGACCAACCGCGCCAACAGCTATAAGCGCAACATGCTCAACACAGGGCTCAGCCTGACATACATCACGGACGGTCTGGCGTTAGGTTCGCAAACGTCGTACCAGTTCTTGAAAGACTGCATGGAGATGGACCAAGACTATCTGCCGCAAGACTACATGCACCTTGAGCAGCGACAGATGATGAACGCGCTGACACAAGAATTCACCGTAAAAAGCACCCACGAAGGCGCGTGGCGGCACACGTCAGGCGTCTACGGCTCCTACCAATGGCTGAAAACCGCAGCTCCCGTCTATTTCGACAGCGACTTCACCAACCGCATCGCCGGAGGAATACAAAGCTCAATCCATACCGGGATACTGCAATCCATGATTTCGGCGGGCATGCCCGCCGACATGGCCGAAACCATAATCGAGCAGGCCGGAGGCATATCCGTCAGCGTTGACATGCAAGTGCCGGCACTTTTCCACACTCCGCAAGCCAACATCGGCGTCTACCATGAATCAAACATCGCGATAACCAACAGACTGACAGCCACCATTGGACTGCGGTACGACTACAACAGGGTCAACATCAGCTACAATACAAGCGCGGCGATGGCCGCCACAGTCAACGTGATGGGAACCCAGGCAGCCAACACCTTGTCATCATCGCTCTGCAACAAGACGCACGACGGCTACAGCCAACTGCTGCCCAAAGCCGGCCTTAGCTACACAATTGACAACAACGGCAGCAACATCTACGCCGTTGTGAGCAAAGGCTACCGTGCGGGCGGGTACAACATCCAGATGTTCTCCGACATACTGCAAGCCGAGCTGAACGCCAACGCAAGCATGGCCATGGGCGGAAACCATGACATCCAACATACGGCGGAAGACTACGAAAACGTGAACAAGACCATAACCTATAAGCCTGAAGAGAGCTGGAACTACGAGATTGGCACACACCTGAACCTGTTTGGCGGCATGATACAAGCCGACTTGGCAGCGTACTGCATGACTATACGTGACCAACAACTGTCAGTCATGGCTGAAGGATACGGCTTCGGCCGCATGATGGTCAACGCCGGGCGCAGCCGCAGCCTTGGGCTGGAAGCCGCCCTGCGTGGAAGCGCATTTGACAACAAACTTTCATGGAGCGCAACCTACGCGTTGACATCGGCAAAATTCACAGAGTACAGCGAGACAGGCGAGGGCAAAGACATAGACTACGCAGGCAATTACATACCATACGTGCCACAACACACACTAAGCCTACGTGCCGACACACGTCTGCCCGTAGGCGTCAACGGCGATAAAGCCCTGCTATTCGGAGCGGTACTGACAGGACAAGGCCGCACATATTGGGACGAGGCCAACACTGCTTCACAACCTTTCTACGCCCAGCTCGCCC
>OGYE01002838.1_pt1 | contig 10310 bp, 8 predicted proteins | sample 1576471 | NCBI WGS metagenome assembly OGYE01 (sample SAMEA3541532, study PRJEB24748) | human gut metagenome | biome: human gut; feature: human-associated habitat; material: faeces | place: China | collected 2012 | reverse complement strand
TTGGCTGAACGAAAAGGTTTTTCCGTTTGAGGACAGAATAAAGGGCGAGGACGCATATTATTCGTCAATGCTTGCAATAGCCGAAATGCTCCGATACGGAACCGTATCTTTTTCCGATATGTATTTCTTTTCCGAAAATGTCGCGAAAGCCGTAACGGACAGCGGTATTAAATGCAATTTCAGCCGCGCAATAACGAGCTTTGAGGATACCGATATTGAAAATCTGCAAAGCTTCCGCGAAAGTGAAGATATAGTAAAGCGGTTTCACAATGCCGCAGACGGCAGACTTAAAATAGATATGAGCCTGCATGCCGAATATACAAACAGAAGAACAATAATTGAGCAGTTCGCCGAAAAGGTCCGCGAGAGGGGGCTTAGGGCGCACATACACCTGTCTGAAACGAAGAAAGAACACGAAGAATGTAAGGCGAAGTACTCGTTAACTCCGACGCAGCTCTTTTGCGAATGCGGAGTTTTTGATGTGCCGACAACTGCGGCTCATTGTGTTTGGGTTGAGGACGGAGATATTGAGCTTTTACGCGAAAAGGGCGTGACGGCAGCCACGTGCCCGGCGAGTAACCTGAAGCTCGGCAGCGGTATATGCGATGTCTACAAGCTCTTAAAAAGCGGCGTCAATGTGGCAATAGGTACAGACAGCGTCGCCTCAAACAACAATCTTAATATGATAAAGGAAATGTTCCTTTGCGCGCTTTTGCCGAAAGGCCTTCATAACGACGCCTCGGTGGTTTCCGAACGCGATATCTTGAAAATGGCTACCGTAAACGGTTACAAGGCACAGGGCAGAGAGGACAGCGGTGCAATAAAAGCGGGGTACAAAGCTGACCTTTGCGTTTTAAACATCGAAAGCGAGCATATGTATCCGCAAACCGATATGATAAATAACCTTGTATATGCCGCAGACGGTGCCGATGTTGTGCTGACTATGGCGGACGGAAGAGTGCTTTATAAGGACGGAGAATTCACAACGATTGATATTGAAAAGGTTAAAAGCACCGTAAATGCCGCAGCGAGCAGAATTATAAGCGAGGTAAAGAAAAATGGCTGACATCATAGAGCGAAACGCCGAATATATAAGGTCGAAAATAACCGAAATACCGAAAACAGCCATAGTTTTGGGCTCGGGTCTCGGCGATATGGGCGAAAAAATCGAAAACCCCGTGTATATAGATTACGGCGAGCTTGAAGGCTTTGCCGTATCTACCGCTCCCGGTCACAAGGGCAGATTTATCGTAGGCAGGCTCTCGGGAAAAACCGTTATTTGTATGCAGGGCAGGCTTCACTGCTATGAGGGTTGGGAGCTTGATAAAGTCGTATTGCCTATAAGAGTTATGCGTGCCCTCGGAGCGGAAAATCTGATACTTACCAATGCCGCCGGCGGAGTTAATTTCGACTTTAAACCCGGGGATATTATGCTTATAACCGACCATATCAATTTTATGGGCAGAAATCCGCTCGTGGGAAAAAATGACGACAGCGTAGGCACACGTTTCCCGGATATGTCGTTTGCATATAATCCGTTACTTCGTGAAATTGCCGAAGCATGCGCCGCAAAAACGGGTACCGACCTTAAAAAGGGCGTATATCTCGGCTGCCTCGGGCCGTCGTATGAAACACCGGCGGAAATTCGTGCATTTCGTATACTCGGAGCGGACGCAGTCGGTATGTCCACCGTTCCGGAGGTAATAGCCGCCAATCATTGCGGATTTAAAGTGCTCGCTTTTTCTCTTATCACAAATATGGCGGCAGGAGTTTTAAAACAGCCGTTAAGCGAGGAAGAGGTGCTGACCACGGGTAAACTCAAGGCTCGCGAAATGCAAAAGCTTATTTCGGAGATACTTCTGAATTTGTGATTTTACGGTGCAAATCTTCTTCCGAAAGCTCGTTATAAAGCAAAAAAACATTGACACAAAGCGAAAACTATGATATTATAGTTTTCGCCTAATACGGAGAGATACCGAAGTGGTTATAACGGAACGGTCTTGAAAACCGTCGTACGGCAACGTACCGTGGGTTCGAATCCCACTCTCTCCGCCACTTAAAAGAGAAAGCGGATTTTCCGCTCTCTCTTTTAACAATCGAATAGTGTCATAGACGCTACCAATGCAGAAGTACTCAAGTTGGTGACGAGGCGCCCCTGCTAAGGGCGTAGGTCGGGTAACCGGCGCGAGAGTTCGAGTCTCTCCTTCTGCGCCAGAAAAAGCACAAGGATTTTTTCTTTGTGCTTTTTCTTTTTGTATATATGAATTTGTTTGGAGAGACTCGAACTCTTCGTCCATCTTTTTGCGGAGCAAAAAGGGACATAAAATAAACTGTTCGCAAAGCGAACACGACGGGTTGAAAACCCGTCGAGTCTCTCCTTCTGCGCCAGAAAAAGCACAAGGATTTTTTCTTTGTGCTTTTTCTTTTTGTATATATGAATTTGTTTGGAGAGACTCGAACTCTTCGTCCATCTTTTTGCGGAGCAAAAAGGGACATAAAATAAACTGTTCGCAAAGCGAACACGACGGGTTGAAAACCCGTCGAGTCTCTCCTTCTGCGCCAGAAAAAGCACAAGGATTTTTCCTTTGTGCTTTTTTTGTATATATGAATTTGTTTGGGGAGACTCGAACTCTTCGTCCGTCTTTTTGCGGAAAACAGCCTCCCTTGTAAAGGGAGGTGGGTTGCCGCAAGACAACTCGGAGGGATTTTCTCAAAAAAATAGATTTCAAAAAAAGTGCTTCGCTTTTTAATCCCTCAGTCATCTTCGATGACAGCTCCCTTTACAAGGGAGCCTAATTTAATCCCTCTGTCTGCTCACTTTGTTCGTGCAGGTCCCTAACGGGAGAGAGCCCTTTTCACGATTGTTGACGTTTTCTGCACACAAACGGATATTGTGTATAAAAAAGCCTGCTTTGCTTGTCTGTTTTGTTATTTGTCTTGAATATAATGTGAAATAGTGATATAATTTAAAGCAGTCTACTTTTAATTTTTTTACAAAATAACAAGAAAGAGGTGCTTGTGGTGCCAGCTAAGGCAAAAAAGGTTATTAAGGTTATTTTAATTATTTTACTTGCGGCGGTTCTGATAGTGGGGGGATATGTCGCCTATGTTATGATTGATTATCACAGAATTGAAGATAATCAAGCCTTACAAATTAACGATGCAACGAGTGATGCTGCTCTTGTAGATACGGAATATAAGGTCATATCCTACAATATCGGCTTCGCGGCATATACTCCCGAATTCGGTTTCTTTATGGACGGCGGTACACAAAGCCGTGCCGAATCGGAGGAGTCGGTCAAAAATGTGATAAGCGGCGTCGGGGATTTTCTTAAATCAGAAGCTCCCGATTTCATCCTTATTGAAGAGGTCGATAAAAATGCGACTCGCAGCTATCACTATGACGAAGAGGCTGCTCTCAGAAATATGCTTGAGGGTTATGACTCTACATTTACCGTGAATTTTGACAGCCCGTATCTATTCTATCCGCTCAGCAAGCCGCATGGAAAATCGTATGCCGGTATGCTCACATTATCAAGATTCAACATTGAAAGCGGACTCAGACGCAGTCTGCCTATCGAAGACGGATTTATGAAATTTGTTGACCTTGACCGTTGCTATTCGGTATCAAGAGTTTCCGTCAGCAACGATAAGGAGCTTGTGCTATATACGCTTCATCTTTCCGCATACACTTCCGACGGCACAATCGCCACCGAGCAGCTAAATATGCTGATAAATGATATGCAGGCGGAGTATGAAAAGGGCAATTATTGTATCGCAGGCGGCGACTTTAATAAGGATTTGCTCGTCGACTCCGGAAAAATATTCGGAATCGACGGTGCTGACTATACTTGGGCACAGCCGGTAGATCCGACGCTGTTTGACGGTACCAATCTCAGTATGGTAGCTCCGTTTAACGAGGAAAAACCCGTTCCGTCATGCAGAAATGCGGACGGTCCGTATAACGACAAGCAATTTGTCCTTACTGTTGACGGCTTTATAGTCTCAGACAATGTTACCGTTTCCGGCAGCGATGTCTACGATCTCGGATTTAAGTATTCCGATCACAATCCGGTATATATGACGTTTAAGCTTAATGGGTGAATTTGAGATTTTCGGTCGCAGAATAAAGAGAGGGGCATTCCTTATGTCTGAAAAACACAGCTCGGCGTCAAAGAGTAAATTACTCGGCACGATGCTTTTGATTTTGGCTCTCTTTGGGTTCTTTGTGTTTATCTATCGACTTTGTTACTATCACTACGAGTACGACCCGCAATACAGCCCGGTGGATTACGGCAAATACAATATCCTGTCTTACTTTACCGTGCAGTCAAATTTCTTTGCGTATGTGTATTTCCTGTGCGCGGCACTTTCGATATTCGGAGTTAAAAAGGCGGAGAAAATAGGCTTTAATCCTTATATTGGTGCTCTTGTTACCGTATATGTTCTCGTGGCCGGAATTACATATTGCGCCGGTATCCCAATGGGGCTTACTCCGCCCTTCAAGTGGGATACGCCGGCTCATTCGATGTCGAGCTTTATACAGGTGTATTACCATATGATAATGCCGCCGGCGGCGCTTATAGTATGGTTTTTCCCGTTTACCGACCGTGCAATAGGCAAAAAATGCTTTTGGCTGTCGGGAATTTATCCGCTTGTTTATTCGATTTTTTCAATGGTGCGCGGAAGATTTTCCGACCCTACATATTATCCGTATCCGTTTTACAATCCTGAATTTATATGGAAAACCGTTGCAAAAAATATGCCGTTCAATATCGGACTTTCATATTTAATTATAGCGGCGTTGCTTATTTTCGGCATATTGATTTTTGCGCTGTTGACTCTTCTTATCGCCGCTATACATAATAAACTAATCAAAAGGACTAAATGAGTTTATAGTAAGTAGTGTTAAAAGTTAGTTTGAACTCAAAAAATTGACAAAAAATTGACAAATTTTACACTGAAATAAAACAGATTTCACAAAAAATTTAATTGCTTTACATTTTATACTATGTTATACTGTATTTTACATCAGTATAAACGGGGGAGAAAAATGGAGAAAAAAGAATCCAAGGCAGTTGAAACGACTGCTCCGCATCCGAACAAAATAGGCATCAAGGAGGGCATAGGCTATATGCTCGGCGATGCCGGAAACCTTTTTGTTTTAACTTATGTTTCGTCATTTTTAAAGGTGTTTTACACCGATGTACTTAAAATAGCGACAGATAAGGTAGCCACTTTGTTTTTGGTTTCGCGTCTCTGGGATGCGGTAAACGATCCTATGTGGGGAACGATTGTTGCAAAAAGGCGCCCAAATAAGGACGGTAAATACCGTTCGTATCTCAAATGGCTCGCAATTCCGCTTGCTCTCTCGCAGCTTGTGTGCTTTATTGATGTTAGGGCGATAACAAATAAGCAGTGGGCACTGCTTTTGTTCGCGTATGTTACATATATAGCGTTCGGTATGCTCTATACCGGAATGAATGTTCCGTTTGGCTCTCTTGCGTCTGTTATAACCGACGATCCCGACGGCAGAACCCTTCTTTCGACCTTCCGCTCAATAGGCGGCGGAATCGGCGGAGCGGCTCCGCTTCTTTTGGCTCCGTTTATTATTTATACCAAGGTCAAAAATCCCGACGGATCTACATATAACGTTGCAAATCCCAACGGTATGTTTTGGTTTGGCGCGGCTATGGCGGCGTGTGCGGTTATATTCTATTATGCCTGCTATGCTAACACCAAAGAGCGTGTTCCCTCCGAGGCAGAGCCTAAGGTGGATATGAAAAAGCTGTATGCCGGAATGTTTAAGAGCCGACCGTTTATAGTTTTAGCTCTTACGGGAATACTGATAAGCGGTCAGCTTCAATTTGCTTCGCTCAATCAGTATCTCTATAAGAACTATTTCTGCAATACAAGCCTTTCCGTTATAGGTACAATAGCACAGTATTTACCTATGGCTGTTATGATACCGTTTGTGCCGAAACTCGTTAAAAAGTTCGGCAAAAAGGAGCTCAGCGGATTCGGAGCGTTTTTCTCGGCTCTTGCCGCAATAGCGTGCTATATTATAAAGCCGAGACCCGATCAGGCAGGCATTTTTATTTTCTTGCTGTTCATTATAGGCTTCGGATATTCCTTCGTTTCCATAACAAACTGGGCGGTTGTCGCCGACGTTATCGACTATCAGGAATATAAGACCGGAATTAAAAACGAGAGTGCGGTATACGCCGTTTATACCTTCTGCCGTAAACTCGGTCAGACAGCGGCGGACTACGGCGGACTTATGCTTCTCGGCAAGGTAGGCTATGATGTGCAGCTTATGTCAAACGCCGGCTATGTCGACGGCGTAAGCGAGGGAATACTCAAAATCTGCACACTGATTCCCGCAATAACTTATACTCTTATATTCCTGCTTTATCAGTTCGCATATCCGCTTTCGAAGAGCAAGCTCGAACCGGTTTACGATTATGTTCGTAATATGAACTGTGCGGCGCAAAGCAGAGAAACTTATTGAATATCATTTAAAAATCCTGTCGTGGTGGCTGAGCGTTCATAAGAAAGTATCGGGTTCTCGTATAAAAATCTCTTATGCTTTTGTCAAAAAGCCTCGCAAGGCGACAGTCTTGCTCCGTTTCCTGACTTCGGCATAAAAAATTCTATAGCTACGAAACTGCAAAGCACTTCAAAATGATATATTTTGATACAAGAAAAGGTGTCCCCTCAGATAAGCTCCGGCATATCTGGGGGGTTAACGCATAAAGATGTTATTTTGAAGCAAAACTGCCTTAGAAGCACTCTGTTTAATCGTAGAATTTTTTGTTTGGAATAATATGTAAAAGCGGCAAACCGAACCACATAAAAGGCTCCCTCAAATAGGGCGATTCCACACGGTGTGGGAAACGTCGCGAAGCGACAAAAAAGGCTCCCTTGTAAAGGGAGCTGGCTGTGAGCAATGCGAACAGACTGAGGGATTAAAAAACCAAAGTATTTCTTATTTAAAATCTATTTTTTAAGGAAATCCCTCCGAGTTGCCTTACGGCAACCCACCTCCCTTTACAAGGGCGGCAAATCCCTCCGGCTTGCCTTAACGAGGCCCACCTCCATTTTAAGTGAGACACGTCGGCGAGAAAAGTGAATGGCAAAAAGTAAAATCGGCAAGCATTTTTATGCTTGCCGATTTATGGCTGGGGTGGCAGGATTTGAACCTACGAATGCAGCAGTCAAAGTGCTGTGTCTTACCGCTTGACGACACCCCAATATTTACTTTTTTAAAATTATACCTTAATAAACGTAAATCTGCAAGAGAAATATCTTGCAGATTTAGAAAGTGGGGTGGATAGTCGGATTCGAACCGACGGTCTCCAGTGCCACAAACTGGCGCTTTAACCAACTAAGCTATACCCACCATATTAACTGGCGCGCTTGGAGGGACTCGAACCCCCGACCCTCTGCTTAGAAGGCAGATGCTCTATCCAGCTGAGCTACAAGCGCATAACAGGTACACTTTTAAGTGCTTGAATATTATATATGCAACAGGCGTTTTTGTCAAGTACATTCTTGTGATTTGTCGTCGAAAATATAGCATAATGGCGGCGAAGCCGAAACGACGGTTTATCGCTCTATTTATAAAAATATTATGTTAAATCACCAAATGAGGTTTTTGCTCTTCGGATACCGTTAAATTATCGGGTATCTTTTTTTCTTCTTCTTTTTCGGGCTTTTTGAATTCCTCCTCCGGGAAATCGACTGTATTTTTGCAAATCTCATCAACCGGGAGTCCTTCGAACAAATTCTTTTCGGAAAAATCTATTTCATCGTCGCCGTTTTGGTTAAGCGGATCAAACATTTTTACACCCTCTTAATTATCAATCAAATGTACATTGAGATGATTATACGTCATTTCAATGCCTGCGTTATCAAATTCGGTCTTTATTCTCTCCATAAGGGCAAAGTGAGCGTCCCAATACTTCGGTGTTTCAACCCATGCCCTTACAACATATTTTATGCTGCTGTCATCGTAAGAGAGCACCGCCGCAAAAGGTTTTTCGGGGTCGTCCAAAAACATATCCGTATTTTCAACTGCGTCAAGCAGAGCCTTGCGGACTTTTTCAATGGGCGCGTCATATGACGCCGAAATTTCTATATCAACACGCCGCTTTTCCTGCGAAGTGTAATTTACTATTTTTGCCGCTATTATTTTGCTGTTGGGAACATATATTACCTTGTTGTCTATCGCCTTTATTCTTGTGTGAATAAGTCCCGTCATCATAACAGTTCCCGTAACCCCGTCAGCCTCGACATAATCGCCTATTTTAAACGGCTTTGCAACAAGTATCATAATGCCGCTTGCAAGGTTTGAAAGCGAATCCTGAACGGCGAGAGATGCGGCAAGGCCGACCACCGAGAACGCCGCCACAAGCGAAGTCGCGGAGACGCCGAGCGTATCTATAACTATTATTGCGGTTATAAAACAGAGAATAAATTTTATTACCGCCGTTATTATTTTACTGAGCGTCGCGTCAAGGCTTGTTTTGCCGAGCACTCTCTTAAGCACCTTCATAATAATGCGTATCAGAAAGTAGCATATAACAAATACTATGACGGCCTCAAATATTTTCCCCACAGTAAATGAGCCGACGGAGTAATTCAGTATGCTTTGCAGCTTTTCCATTTTTTATACCTCGTTTAAAACGAATTATCATTTACACTATATAATGTTAGCAGAAAAATCGCAGCTTATCAAGTACACCGCATAATTTATTGAAGATACAGTCGATTTGTGATATTATTTCAGGGAAAAGTAAAAGGAGAGCCGTCTTTATGCTTATAACTAAACCGGATTTTTATGACAGCTTTAAATGCAGGGCAGGTGAATGTACGGATTCGTGCTGTATAGGCTGGGAAATAGACATTGATGATGAAACAATGCGAAAATATGAGAATGAAAACGGCTCTCTATCTGTAAAGTTAAACAGGTTTACAGATAGAGAGAAGCAATGCTTTATACTGACAGAAGACGATCGCTGCCCGTTTCTCAAAAGTGACGGTTTATGTGAGCTGATACTGACAAAGGGCGAGGATATGCTGTGTGAAATATGCCGTGAACATCCGCGATTTTACGCGCGATACGGCGATTTTTACGATATGGGCGAGGGGCTTTGCTGCGAGGAAGCTGCAAGCTTACTTTTTCTCAATACATCTCCGCTGAAGCTGATTACCGAGGCAGAATCACGCGATGATGCCGCATATTTTGATGACGGCCTGATTGATCCGGAAACGCTATATATGTTAAGGCAAAACACTTTACATATGCTTTGCGACAGAACACAGACTCTTCATGACAGAATTAACTCAATATTTGAAAACTTACTTTTAAAGCAGTACGGAAAAATCAACCTTGCTTTTCCGAGCGAGGATGAATTTTACGACATTTTAATTAAAGCGTCAAAAAAAACAGAGGTGTATGACGCTGATTTTACTCATCTGTTAAAGTGCCTGTGCGAAAACAAAGCCGAGGCTTTGTTTTCCCGAAAGACTTTTATATCTTATCTCGGCGAAAGAACGGCTGACTACGAAAAGCTCTTATCGTATCTTGTGTTCCGCCATTTCCCTAAAGCCGTGTACGACGGCGATGCTTTAGGCAAATTCTGCTTTTGCGTCGGCGTTACGGCGATTACATTTTATGCCGACGTATTGCTTTTTGCGGAGCGCGGAAAATTTGACCTTGACGACAGGATAAACAGCGTGAAATATCTATCAAAGCAGTTTGAATACAGCGATGAGAACCCGGAAATTCTGTCCGAAGAGCTTAAAAAGAGAATATTACGGATATGAGTTTTACAATGAAACACACAATAAATCCCATCAGAGTCGGGAAAACAAAGGAAACGGCGGTCCAAAAATGGCTGTGCGTTTCTTTTTTTATTGTCAAAAGAGTTGTTGAGCACGGCCAATGCATCAGGGAAAACAGAATAAAGCAAACAGCGGTCGTATAAGTCCAACCGTTACAGATGAGAATGTCTTTTAGCCCTAAGAGCGAGTCAAAATCCGTAAGCGTACCGGTTGCTGTGTATGCCATTATCATTATCGGTACAACTGTTTCGTTAGCGGGAAAACCGAGTATAAAGGCTGTCAGTATGACTCCGTCGAGCCCTATGAGCTTTGCAAATGGGTCCAGCGCACCCGAAAAAGCAGATAACAGACTTTCACCGCGTACAGTTACATTTGCCGCAAGCCAGATTATAATGCCTGCCGGAGCGGCAACTGCGGCGGCTCTTCCGAGAACAAAAAGGGTCCTGTCAAAAATCGAACGC